>SCPN01000194.1_pt1 | contig 245550 bp, 218 predicted proteins | sample 6106831 | NCBI WGS metagenome assembly SCPN01 (sample SAMN10720447, study PRJNA508395) | human gut metagenome | isolation source: Participant 1, 0 month
AGAATTTAGCAAGGCTCAAAGATGTAAGAGCTGATTATCATTCCTTACTAGAATCTGGAGCTGTTACTAAAATGGAAGTTGAAAACGTTGAATTGTGTATGAGGAACAGCTAAAGGAATGGTGATTGAATTAAAAGAACATCTGAAAAATACTATAATAGTTGCTCCTATCACAGGCTTTTTAGAGAAGGATTTTTTTGAAGTAGGCTCTTTGGTGTCTACAGGAACTATAGTGGCAGAACTAGTTGATGCAAAAAAATTAAAAGTTAATGCAACTATATCAGGGAAAGATCTTATAAATATAAATAAAGATGCTTCTGTCGATATATTCATTGATATTTATCCAAATCAAATATTTGAAGGAAAAATAAATTCTATTAGTTCTAAAGGAGATGAATCAATGACATATACAATAGAACTCATGTTTATCTCTGATTATTCAAATTTATTAAAACCTGGAATGTATTCTCAAGTAAAAATTAGAAATAGCACTGCCAACATAAAAAAAATATTAACTATTGAGCGTCAATGTATTGTTGGTAGCCTAAAAAATCCGAATGTATATGTTGTTGAAAATGGAAAAGCTTATTTAAAAAATATTACGATAGGAAAAATTATGAATGATCGTGTAGAGATTATATCAGGAATAAATTCGAATGATATTATTGTTTGTAATGGACAAATAAATTTGTCAAATGGAAACTCTGTAAAAGTTTATTAAAATCTACATCATGAAAATAGCAAAAATATCTATAAAGCGACCAACAGTAGTGGTTGTCATAAGCACCCTATTCATATTCTTTGGCATTTTTCATACCTAAATCTTAGCCAAGAATTATTCCCAAGAGTAGCAATGCAAACGATTATGATTGGTACGCAGTATCCCGGTGCCAGTCCTTACGAAGTCGAAAATTCAATAACTAAAAAAAAATTGAAGATGCGGTTTCTTCTTTAGAAGGTATCAAAGATATTAAATCTGTTTCGATGGAAAGTTTTTCAATGACAACTGTCAGACTGAAATATGGAGTTGATATTGATAGAGTTATGCAGGATGCACAACGAAAAATTAGTGCAATAAAAACTGAGCTTCCAATAGATGCAAAAGAATCATCAATTGATAAATATGATTTTGCTGAGCTTCCAATTCTTAATATCAGTGCAACATCTGATATGCCTGATTTAGAATTTTACGATTTTGTTAAGAATAAAATCAAACCTTCTATAGAGAGTGTCTCTGGGGTAGCCAAAGTTGAACTTTTCGGTGGAAATGAACGAGAAATACAAGTCAATATAAATGATGATAAATTGAAATCGTATAATTTATCTATTTTACAAGTTACTCAAACACTTATTTATTCTAATTTAGATTTTCCTACTGGAAAAATAAAAGATGACAATAGACAAATATCAGTACGTCTTAATAGTAAATTCCAAAGTATCAGTGATATTGAGAACGTTATATTGAAAAAATTAGCGAATGGCGGCGTTGTAAAAGTGAAAGATGTCGCCGATATTTATGATACACAAAAAGAAGTCACTACTATTAATCGCGCGGACGGTATAAATTCAATTGGTATTAGTGTTAGACGGCAAACTGATGCAAATGCAGTATCTATTTCAAAAAAAGTAGAAAATATTCTTGCTCTTTTAGAAGATGAGCATAGCAACGATAATCTAAAGTTCAATATTGCACTAAATGATTCCGATTTTACTGTAGAAGAAGTGAATTCGGTTTCTTAGACTTTTAATGGCCATTGTATTTGTGGCAATAACAATGCTAATATTTTTACATAGTATTCGGAATTCGCTGATAGTCATCGTTGCTATCCCAATATCTTTAGTTGCTACTTTTATAGTTTTGTCTATTTTAGGTATTACAATTAATTTAGCTACATTATTAGCATTATCACTTGTAATTGGTATATTAGTTGATGATGCTATAGTTGTAGTAGAAAATATTCATCGCCATTTAGAAATGGGTAAAAATCGAGTTCAAGCAGCATATGATGGTATAAAGAGCTTGGATTGACGGTATTATCTACCACATTCGTATTAGTCGTAGTTTTTGTTCCCGTTGCTTTAACACAAAATGTCGTTGCTGATTTATTCCGAGGATTTTGTTTAACGGCAGCAGCAGCAGTTCTCTTTAGTACGCTTGTTTCTCTTACAATTGTACCACTAATGTCATCTAGAATTGGGAAATTAGAGAATTTCAAAAAGCAATCTTTTATTGGTAGATCAATACATTCATTTGAAAACTTAATTCAACGAATATCAATACAGATGCGTCAATTACTAGCTTGGTCATTTGAACATAAAATAACAGTTTTTATTTGCACTTTTGTTATGTTTATCGCTTCGATAATGTTGATACCATTAGGGTTTATTGGAAATGAATTTGCAAGCATAGGTGACCGAGGAGAATTTTATTTGAATATTGAATTGCCCAAAAATTCAACAATTGAACAGACGAATAAATTAACTAAACAAGCAGAAGATATTATAACAAATAATCCTTATGTAACTTCTGTATTTACTACTGTTGGATCACAAGAAGATGGTCAATCGCAAAGTTACTTATCAGAAATACTTATTAAAATATTACCCTATAGTGAACGAGATATTTCAACTGAAAATTGCGCAAGAGATATAAAGCTAAAATTACAAAATGAAATTGTTGGTGCAAAATTTACTACAGCGCAGAGCATGCATTACAGGAGGAAGGATGTAAATCCAATCGAAATATATATAACAGGAAATAACTTAGATAGCATAATGCGTACTGCAACATCAATAAAAGAACGTATATCATTAATCCCTGGGGTGATTGATGCTAAGTTATCTATTGAAACTGGAAATCCTGAAATTAGCATTAAGCCCGATAGAGAAAACACACAAACTAGGCCTTCTGAACGCCAGGAGCTCTAAACAATGCTTTCAGTGGAAATAAAGATGCTAAATATCGAGACGGAGAATATGAATATGATATTAATATTCGTTTGGATCAGCATGATCGGAAGAATTTATACGATATTGAAAATTTCTCTAATTAGTTAATGTGGATGGTAAACACCTATTTAAAGCAGTTTGCGAAAGTGGTTGAGAATGAAAGTCCAAGTAAATTAGAGAGAATGAACCGTATCCCGTCTATTCGACTTATATAAGCCAAAATAGATGGGCGTCCAGTAGGTACAATTGGAGATGATATCACTGAAACGATTAATGCAATGTCTTTACCATCATCTATAAAGGTGATATATGGTGGCGAAATGGAAAATCAAGAAGAAGGATTTGAGTCTATTGCATGGGCCTTTTTAATATCAATAATTCTAGTTTATCTTATTATGGTTTTACTCTATAATGATTATATATACCCATTTGCTGTATTATTCTCATTGCCTTTAGCTGTGATAGGTGCTCTTTTTGCAATGGCATTGGCCATGGAGAATATAAGTATTTTTACGTTATTAGGAATGATAATGTTGATAGGATTAGTTGCTAAAAATGCAATTTTAGTCGTTGACTTTGCTAATCAATTGCTATCACAAGGTGTAGATGTTAAAGATGCTTTATTAGAAGCGACTCAAAAAAGATTCCGTCCTATTATAATGACTGTCTTGTCAACAATAATCGGTATGTTACCTATTGCTTTAGCTCAAGGAGCTGGTGCAGATTGGAAAAATGGACTAGCTTGGGTATTAATTGGGGGATTAACAAGTTCTTCAATCTTAACATTGGTCATTGTGCCACTCGTGTATTATCTTTTAAATAGAGTTATGGATAAGTTAGGTATAAGGAAGAGAATTGTAAAAATTGAAGATTAGGATGATGTAAGAGCTTGATTGAGATGATTTCCTATCAGAATAATAAAATTCTAATAAAATGAAAAGACTAAAATTGAAAACACAAATAACTGTGGGTTATTTCTTATTAATCACATTATTAGTAATTATAGCGTACACAGTATTTAAAGAGAGACAAAGGAAAAATTTGCAGGAAATCGAAGAGACTCACTGGCTAAACAACCATCAATTACGGAGTAAAGCATTTCTCACTTTACTAAATTTGTCATCAACAAGTGAATTAGTGATTGGCTGGACAGATGAAGACTACCAATCATATAGGAACAAAAGAGCAGAAGTAGTGGCAGCACTCCATGATTTGAAAATGAATCAAGGTGATGCTGCCCAACAATATTGTATTGACTCTATTTGTAGCCTATTGTTAGCAAAGGAAAAACATCTTGTTGCCATAATGCAGACGTTAGATGCTATTCCAGATGCCAGTAAAATTTTGCATAATAAAATATCTACTATTCAGCCAAAACTTTATTATTCATCGTTTCAAAAAGACAGCATGGAATATGAACGAGGATATGCAAATAACACAAATAGTCTGTTCAATTATTTATTGAAAGAAAATAACAAATTATTTTATGATAATCAGGAGATAAAAGAGGAAAATAAAAGAGGACAAAATATTGATAAAAATTCATCCTTTATAATATTTAATTCACTTGAAAAAGAAATAGCTGATAGTACGCGTTTGCACAAACATAAATTAACTGCTTTAATTGACAGTTTGCGTAATAGTAGTTTAGTTTTGGATACTGAGTTAGGATTATTGATACATAATTTTGAAAATAAAGAAATACAATTGTTTAAGAAATCATTATTGTCAACTAAAAATGAACGTAACTATTTATTTAATTTAATTACAGGGGTTATTTCTTTAGGTTTTATAGTAATTATAGTGTTGTATATTGTTATTCATCGTGACATAAATAAACAAAATAGTTATCAAACAAAATTGGAGGTATCGAATAGGGAGAATAAGGAGCTGTCATTGTCTCGGAAAAATATATTACTAACAGTGAGCCATGATCTGCGTGCACCTTTAAGCACTATTAGTGGATATGCGGAATTAATATCAGAAGAAGAAAATAAGGAGTTGCGTAATCGTTATACTGAAGAAATTTTATATGCTTCAAACCATGTTATTAGACTAGCAAACAATTTATTATTTTACTATAGACTGGAAGCTGGGCAAGAACAAGTTACCAAGGATATATTTCATCCAGGAAGAATAATAGAAAATATAGTTTATTCTTTCCGTCCGCTGGCTATAAAAAAAGGATTAGGACTCACTGTTGAACAGAAGGGTACGGATACAATGGTTGAAGGTGATTGTACAAGATTAGCACAGATTCTAAATAATTTATTATCAAACGCAATTAAATTTACCAGAACAGGACATGTACATGTTAGAGCACACTATGATGAAGGACGACTATCTTTTATTGTTCGTGATACCGGCATAGGTATTAGTGATGATAATCAGAAGGAAATTTTCAGAGCTTTCGAAAAGATAGATAAGGAAAGAAATGAACAAGGATTTGGCTTAGGACTCTCAATAACAGTTAGGTTAATTTCTTTATTAGATGGCACTATAAGAGTTAACAGTCAATTGGGGCATGGAAGCACTTTTGAAGTTTGTTTGCCAATGAAAGAGGCCCAAAAACAAGAAATTGAAATGAAAGCACGTTTTAATCTATCAGGTATAAAAGTTGCATTAGTTGATGATAATAGGATGCAGGCGGAGATTACACAGCGAATGTTGACTCGCAGTGGTATCGCATGTGATTATTGTCAAAATGTAAAGGAATTGATTGACTTATTACGTAATAATAAATATGATTTATTATTAACAGATATACAGATGCCTGATATAGATGGATATAGAATATTAGAATTACTTAGAAATAGTAATTTGGGACAAGCGAAAGATATTCCAGTAATAGCTGTTACAGCAAGGATGGATATTGATATGGTACGAAATATAAAGGCTAGTTTCGCAGGTTATTTGCATAAACCTTTTTCTATAAATGAATTGTTGACGATTATTGCATATTGTATGGAAGGTCGAACACCTCAATTACAAGAAGCTGATTTTACATCTCTTTTAGAGGGCGAAAATGATCCAATAGGTATGCTAGATATGTTTATACAAGATGCAGAAATAACTTTGGTAAAATTTCGGAAAGCAATAGAAAAAGAAGATTATAAAAAAATAAGTAGCCTCATACATAAAGGTATGCCATTATGGGAAACTATACGTATTGGTATTTCTATTGTTGAATTGGAACGATTAGTTTCTTTACCTATTGAGGCGTGGGGAAAAGCTTCATTTGATGAAGTACATAATCTTGTCAAGGCTATAGATCTAGCAGTAGATAAAGCAAAATGTTTAAAAGAGAATATTAAATGAAAACAGTGTTAGTTGTGGAAGATGATAGAGTTTATGCTCGTACTATATCTAATTGGTTAATTAAAAATGGAATAAATGCACGTTATGTCCTATCGTTAAATTCGGCAAGAGAGTTTATTACTGAGTGTGAAGTAGAGTTGGTGTTATCTGATTTTCGTTTACAAGATGGTAATGGAGTTGAATTGCTAGAGTGGATGAAAGTAAAAGGATATAGGAAACCATTTCTTATTATGACAAGTTATGGTGAAATTTCTGGTGCTGTAGAAGCTATCAAAAAGGGTGCAATAGATTATTTTTCTAAACCGATACAAACAGAAAAAGTATTAAATGTTATAATGTGTCTATTAAAAAGTCAAAACGAAAAACAAGAAAATGAATGGATATATTATCGAGGTAAAAGTCCGCTTGCCATAAAATTGCAGGAGTATATAAGTTTGGTAGCACCAGTTGATACATTAACAGTGTTAATACGGGGAGCTTCAGGTACAGGGAAAGAGTATGTAGCACGACAAGTTCATGCATTAAGTGAACGTTCAGATGCTCCTTTCATTGTTGTCGATTGTGGAACATTACCAAAAGAATTGGCGGCATCTGAATTATTTGGACATGTGAAAGGGGCTTTCACTGGGGCAATAGAAGATAAAATCGGAATATTTTCAACAGCAAATCATGGTACGCTTTTTTTAGATGAAGTAGGTAATTTAAATATGGAAGTACAAATATTGTTGTTACGTGCTTTACAAGAAAAACGTTTTAGACCTGTAGGCGGTAAACATGAAGTTCAGGTAGATATACGATTAGTAGCCGCTACCAATGAGGATTTGGAAAAGGCAATAGCTGAAGGGCGATTTAGAGAAGACTTGTTTCACCGTTTGAACGAATTTCCATTATATGTACCGTTATTGGCAGAATGTCCAGATGATATTATTCCATTAGCGGAATTCATGTTAGATGCAGCCAATCGAGAATTGAAAAAGAATGTGAAAGGATTTGATCGTGAAGTACAGAAACGATTGAAAACTTATTCTTGGCCAGGAAACATACGAGAACTAAGAATTATTATCCGGCGAGCTACTCTGTTGGCAAAAGATGATTGGATAACCATTTCAGAGATGGATTTGCCAACAAAATGTAAACAACCAGAAGATTATGCATTAAATGATGAACGGACAGAGCGGGCAACTATTTTAAAAGCATTGGAAGCAGCAGGCAATGATAAGAAAGCTACTGCAAAATTGTTGGGAATAAGTCGGAGTACCCTTTATCTGAAATTGAAAAAGTTCCGTTTAAAATAGAATGTGTCCGAAATTAAGACATACCGTGTATAATCCACATTGTTTTTTCAGACACGCTATTTTAATCGTTTTGTATATTGTTTATTATCAATGCTTTATTGGCTTTGTTTATTAGGCATAGCATTTGCCTTTATTTCAATAGGATGATTTATTGTGGAGAGCGAAATTGTAAAACTAAAAATTGCAATACGATGAAAACATTGATAGAAACACCTCTTTTCTGTTTGTTCGCCTCTTATATAAACGGCTCTAAACTTGCAGCAGATAAACTACCTACTGCTTATGACAATTTCATGACCTGCCTTACCAGACTTTCGCAGGACGAAGATTTGATAAAGCAACTCCGTCGGCTGAACTATACAAAAATAGAATTATCTTTTATGCAGCAAATCTGTAATAAGATGAGGGAAGAGCATAAGCATGTGTTATATGATGTGTTCATCAGCAAGACATTGGCACTGCTGAATGCAGAAATGAAAATAATAAAAGAAATATTCCGCCATAGCGGAATAACTACTGGATTTAAAGCAGAAACAACATATAGAAACGGAAAGAAACCTGCTATTACGTTGACATGGAATGGTACGGATAGCGACTTGATTGAACTAGTGGCTGCATTAATGGCAGCTGGAGTGATAGGTACGACAGAAGGCCGAGAACTGAAGGTGGTGGATGTCATCCGGATATTTGAGGATGTGTTCCATTTGAAAATTAATGCATTGTACACCAAGCGTGGCAAGGTGTTTGACCGCTGTACGGACACCACTCCGTTCATCGACTCCCTGCGCAAGAGCTATAACCGGATGCTGGACGAGCGGCTGGCGTAAAGGTTACACGCCAACAGCCGCCAACGGGCGACTTACATGTGTGGTATTGCGGATTGGTGGGCGAATGGTTTTCTTTGCCACCGGTTATTCATATCTAAAAATACAAGGCTATGTCAATCCTGAATGATATTTGGAACCGTATTGCCCGAAAATCGGACAAACAGAAAGTAGCGGCAACGGAAACTCCCGAAACGGAAAACCGGGTATATGCCGTGGTGACGGAAGAGGGCGTGATGCTTTCTCAAACACCCCGAAAGGAATGAAGGCACGCAACAGTTATCTGCAACATCTGGCAGACGGCTTCTTCAACGTGACCAAAGTACCCGAAACACTCCGGATATACGAGATGGACCTGCCCACAAACGGGTGGCGGAACTGACAGACAACTGCATCGAAAAGCTGTCCAAAGCGGACTTGCGGAGCACGGACGTGCAGTTGCGAAAATCGGTAGTGAGTTTCACTCCCGACAAGTTTGCGGACAGAAGCGTACTGGACGGCGGTGTGTGCAAGGAAAAGTTCGACCTGCTGCCCGACTTCCATAACTTCGACCGTCTGACAAAGGAGTTCGGGCTGGGCATCTCTCCCCGGAACTATGATGTGGCGGCGTTGCTGTATATTTCGGAAAACGGGTATGCCGGACTTGTTGCGGCAGATAAGGTGCATCCTTTCAGCTATGAATATGAGTTCAAAGAACTGGCGGAGAAGCTGGGAGACAGCTTGAAGGCACGGATGAACGCACCTCTGTCGGCACACGACTTCGGCTATGCGGCCTTACAGAAAGAAGCAAAGGAGATGGCGGCGGATTTACTGCAATCGGAGTTCCATATCACGGATGGGGAGTTCAGGTTGGGTGCACGGATAAACCGGACTGAAAGGGCGGAAACGTTACATCCTGTGCTGCATCCACATTCGGAAGAGGAAAAGGCAGGCAAGTCACTGGAGACATACCGCAAACAGGAAGCTCCGAAACAAAAGCCGTCTGACAGACAACGACAGGCGAAGCACGTTGCCTCCATTACTCCACAAAACAAGGAGAAAAAACAATTAATCTTATAGAATTTATGGAAGAAAAGAAATGCAAGCGGTGGAAAGCGGCAGTCTGTATATGACACTGGACGCTTTCTACAAACCCGTGTATCTGAGTATGCGCGGACAGGGTGAAGATGGGTTCGTCCGTTTTATCAGCAACAATGTGAGGTTTCACACGGCAGGACGGGAATTTATTCCCGATCACTGAATGTTCCGTTTCGATTTTAAGGATAAGGGCATGATTCCTCCCATACTCAGCACGAACAATGCCGATTATCTGGAACGGCTCTGTCCGGTGCTGGAACGGGAAAAGATACATCCGTCGGGGGTGGTGAGATTGCGGGATGCGGCGTTCTGCGAGGAAAGGGGCATCGAGCAGCTTTCATCACTGGCGGAGCATACGGCTTTGCTGGAAAACGAGGATTACAAACGTCTGGGACATCGTTTCGGGATGGACGGGGACGTGATACGGAACGGGCTGGCGGCCTTTCCTACCTGTATGGCCGTGGAATACGGACGAAAAGTATTGCTGTTCGACAAGACGGACGGCGGGGACAGGATGCTGGATGCGTTTCTGCGGGAAGTGACGGAAGGCTTTTTTGACGGAAAGCGGAAACCGGAGAGTTTGAGGTTTTATGAAGTGGCCCCGCTGGATGCCGCATACCGGGCAAAAATCGGAGACGGACAGGCGGCTTCTGCGAATATGGTGAGATATGGAATTTGTGTGGCACATTGCGATATGGCACCTACGCTGCGGAACTTCAACAGACTGAGAAACCTGCAACGGGGACATGTGCCTCTGACAAAGGAACAGGAACGGATTGTTTCGTCACTGGTGGCACGACCGGATAATGTGCGTTTTCCGAATGTGGAAATGAAGGTGCGGACTCCGGCAAAGAGAAAAGGACAAGGTATAAACATTTAATTCATAAACAGATGGAAAAGGAGAATACAAACGGCGGCAGTGTGTATGTCACGGTGGATAAATATTTCAATCCGGTGCATATCAGCATGAAAGGCACGGGCGAAGAAGGCTTCTTGGAATTTATGCAGGAAGATGTGGAAAAGGCGCTGAAAGAAACGGAGATGCCTGCTATGGGGATGATGTATTATAATGTGCCTGCTATGGGAATTGTACCGCCTTTGCAGGAAGGAAATAATGAGGATTATCTGCAAAGGCTGGAAAAAGCGATGGACGAACATGGAATTGAGTTGCATAGATACCTGCGTCTGTCGGAAGTGGTGTATTCTCTATGAAACGACATCGATCCGCTGTCAAGGGATGATAACCATACCCGGTGGCTCACGCCAAAGATGTGGCAGGAGATAAAGTCTTCACCCGAAGTGGTTGCGGAAATGCTGGATGATTTGAAGAATGGGAACACGTACTATACGGGCGTTGGGACGGATAAAGGGATGTTGTTATTCAGCAGGGATATGAATGGAGAAGAACAGTACAAGCAATATATGTATAAATACATAGAAAATTATTTTTTTGACACGGACTTTGCCATGAAATCCCTGACTGTTCATGAACTGAGTGGATGGCCTTCGCTGATGGAAGGGAAAGTAAACCGCTGTTATGACGATTACGGCTATTTGTTGCCGTTAGAGAAGATTCCGACGGACGCTTTTGTGGATAAATCGGCATTGAAAAGTATAACGGATAAAGAGACGTATGACCTTTCGCCCACATGGGAGAACTACTACAAGCTGACTGACGCAAGCAAAGGATTAGGACTGACTCGGAGCCCGGATAATTATGACCGGATGACACTGCTGTATATCATGGACAAGGGATATCCGAGAGACGGACTGATAGACGAGTACCCGGACGAGTTCAGTTTTCACGAGAAATTTGAAAAGATAGAAAACAAGTTGCTGGGCCGGGACAGATGGGATGTGTATGATGAGATGCAGGAAAAGGCGAAGAAGCTGGCAGGGAAACTGTTAAAGGAGCATTTTCCGGAGACACGACAGAAAGCGGGCGTAAAGGAAAAGGCGGTTGTGCAGAAAAGCAAAGGTATTAAGATGTAGGATAATCGTTTGTACTCTGATACGCCAATGCACGCCAATGGACGACTCTGATTTTATTCACTTGGAAAGGATATAAGATGTGCTTTACTTTGCCGTATATTCAGAAACTTAAAAAGAATTTTAGTATGGAACTGACAATTATTGAAACAAGTGCGTATCAGGAGTTGAGAAGGCTGGTCAGTACGCTGGCCGTACAAATGGGTGACTTTCAGAAAAAGATTGCTCCGCCCGCACCGGACAAATGAATGGATGCGCAGGACGTGTGTCTGGCTTTGGGCATATCGAAACGGTGCCTACAAAACTATCGGGACAACGGGCTTATTCCTTACTCAAATGTAGGGGGGAAATTCTTCTACCGGGAAGTGGATATTCAGGAAATCTTGGAAAGCGGATTAATCAAAAGGAAGTAAAGTATGGCAGAGACTATCACAAAGGATTCGGAAGAGTTCAAGGAACTGACCGGATGGATTAAGAAAGCGGGAAAGCGGTGGAAGATGCAACGGCACGGATACGCCCGACAGTTGCGGACGAGCATTACATGACGGGCGATGATGTGTGTGCCATGCTGCATATCTCACGACGGACGTTGCAAACGTTGAGGGATGAAAAGCTGGTGCCTTATACCACTATCGGAGGAAACTGCTTTACCGGAAAGTTCCCTGTACGAAGTGCTGAAAAAGAATTATAGGGATTTCAGGCGGTTCAGAAAATAAGTAAGAAAGAAAAAGTGAAGAAACGTCCTCCGGCCTACTTGCAGGCTTGGGGACGTTTCTTTTGCGGAAGCTGTTACATAGCAAGTTTGTAAACATGGCCGATTTTCTCGCAAATCTTGTCGGTGTCCTCGCCTACCTTAGGATTAATCAGTTCGGCATATATCTGCGTGGAAAGAATAGACTTATGCCCCAATACTTTCTGAAGGGTTTCCAACGGCATCCCTTTGAGGATAGCCAAAACGGCAAATGTATGGCGTCCGATATGCGGGGTGACTTCGGCCCGGCAGTTACATTTCTTGCCTATGATTTTAAGGCTGAGGAACATGGTGTTGTATTCACCTACCGGGAAGACACATTCGGGGGAGTCTTTCTTTTCATCCACACCTCTGTATTTTTCAATCAGTTCGATAGCAATGGGCAATAATTTCACAACGTATGCCACTCCCGTTTTTATACGGTTGCCCATAAGCCATGTACCGCCGTCGGAGTCGGTATGAATATTATCATAGGTTATGGCTTTCAGGTCGGCATAGGCAAGGCCGGTGAAACACATGAATAAAAACATATCACGCATGGCACGCTGGCGTTTGTATCTCGGTTCTATATGGATTATCCTTTGCAGTTCCTCTTCGGAAAGGAAAGAACGCCTCTTGTATTCGGGCATACACTCGAATGATGCGAACGGATGAACCCGTATCCAGCCTTTTTCCTGTGCAATATACATCAGCCATTTCAAGGTATTGACACGCCCGAAGGCTGTGGAGTTTGCCAAAGCGCATGTACCGAGCATCCAGTTGTAGTAATCTTCGATGAATGATTTTTCAAGTTCTTCGATGACAATATCCTCTATATTCTTCTTGCTTTTCATGAAAAGCAGAAGGTTCTTGTAATCGGCAACCAGACCTCGATAAGTGCTTTCTGCTTTTTCTTTGCCTACTTTCTCTTTATACGATTCCAACTGTTCCCTGAAAAGGTTCATAAGGGTATGACATTCTTCCCCGAAGCCGACATAACGGTTATAGACTTTCTTGGCTGTGACAAAACTGTCGTGGTCGCAAATGTACTGGTAATGCTTAGTGATTTGAGCCTTGATATTGTCAAGCTCCTGATTGAGTGTGCGGGCTTCTTCGGACTTGCCTTTGGCCCGGTTGGCTTTGACATCCCATAAAGCGAGGGACACTTCTTTCTTACAACTGAAACCTGCTTGGGTTCCATTGATGGTGATGCGGCCCATAATCGGTGCCTTACCATTCTTTACTGCTTGATTTTTGGTGTAAAATAACACACGATACGTACTTCTCATAACTCAACTTTTTTTAGTTACAAATTTAATTACTGTTGAGTTATTTGATGTTATGCAGAAATGGGCAACCGACTGTAATATAATGTATTACGCTTTATTTTGGAGCATTTTGGGGCGGGTTACGATTTGGTAACGTAATTCCCGCCCAAATATGCTTTTCCCTGCTTTCTTTTCCTACCTCGCTAAAAAATATGTTTTATAACTATTTGATTTTTAGCATGGTTGCGTTATCTTTGCGCATCTTTTTGAAATACTAAGTTACACTGCTTGAAACAAACAGTTTCTCGGTGTGAAACTAATAGTTTCAAACGGGGTTGAAACTTTTTTCTGTACACTGCGTGTTTTTTAGTCCGGGCGTATGTTATTGTTTCTTAGAGAACCACTCCTTGAACTCCGCCACCCGTGCCTTGCTGACCAGAATCTTTTCCTTGATTCCTGAATAGCGCACATTGATGGATAGCCGGCTGTTGAACCATAAATCAATGTCTTTGATAGCTTCCCGCGAAATCAGGTATTGGCGATTGGCACGGAAGAAAAGGTGAGGATTGAGACAGTCGGTCAGTTCGTCCAGTGTTTGGGTAAAGTTGTATTCTGTGCCGTCGGTTAAAACAGCTTTAACCTGGCAATCTTTGATATAAAATAATTGTATCATATCTATGGAGACAGGCAAGAGCTTGTCTCCTTTCATTGGGATAAGGAAGTGCGTCTTATAGTTCTCCTGCTTTTGAGCGAATGGAAAAGTTGTAGCAGCTCTTCTTCTTGGTGTGGGTTGTGGCGCGGTTCGCAGTCGTCGGGGGCGGCGGTGTGCTGCAAGTTTCCCAGTTTGGCGAGGGCACGTTCGATGTCTTCCTTACCGATAGGTTTCAGCAAATAGTCGATACTGTTCACTTTGAAAGCCCGCAGAGCATATTCGTCATAGGCGGTGGTGAAGATAATCGGGCAAGTGATACTGACATGATTGAATATCTCGAAAGCCGAGCCGTCCGCCAGATGAATATCCATGAATATCAAGTCCGGCATCGGATGAGAGCCGAACCATTCGATAGTGGAACCGATACTATCCAGTACGGCAGCAATTTCTGCGTCCGGCTTTACATCGTTGAGCAGTGAGGAAAGGTTGCGTACCGCTGCCTTTTCGTCTTCTATAATGACAGTCTTCATGGTGTTTTGTTTATATATCACTGTTATTGTTGTGCTTCATCAATCAGGGGAATAGAAACGGTAAATTCTTTGTCCTCTGTGATTTGTATCTCTTGCTTGAATAAAAGCCGGTATCTCTTGGCAAGATTAACCAGTCCGATACCCGTTCCGGGGGTGGCGGTCCATTTGGGCTGAATGTCGTTGCTGACGGATAAGTAGCCATTCCCGTCTGTGGTGATATGGATAGCCAGCGGTTTCCGGTTACTGATTTCATTGTGTTTTACGGCATTCTCAATCAATACCTGCACAGCCATCGGCGGAAGCCGGAAATCTTCGTATGCCTGGTCTATCTGTATGTCGAACTGCAGGTTGTTCTCAAAACGCATCTTTAACAGGAAGATATAAGCGGAAGCGAATTCCATTTCTTCGCGAAGGCTGACACTCTGAGACTCGTTGCCTTGCAGGGTGTATCTTAGTACCCGGAAAGCTCCTGGATATAATCCTGGGCTTTGTCCTGATTCTCACGTACCAATGAACGCAACGTGTTTAACGAATTGAATAGCATATGCGGGTTGAGCTGGTTTTTCAAGACCTCGTATTGGTTGCGGATATTTTCCGCCTGGAGTTGCTCGTTCTCAATAAGCACCTGCTGTTGGCGGTATATCAGATGGATGATATAACAACTGCTGGTGACAAGACACGCCATGATGAAATCCCTCAACGGATGCAGATAATGGTGTACCATCGCGTCGATAGCCGGAATGTCAAATGTCTTGTGCAGGAAGACAAAGACCTGCCCCAGCAGGTTGCTCAATATCCACGTCAGTATGAAAGAGAGCAGAATCTTTGTTCCCGTAATCTTGATAGACGACTGGTTGAAATGGAACAGCCGTGTATTGACGGCGAAGAGCAGGAGCAAAGACAGAAAAGTAAAGAGTATCTCATTAGCCACATCCATAAACTTCATTCCGGGAAATAACGAATGACTCTCGAAACGGTCGAAAAGGGATACGGATTCCGGGAAATGGATTAGCACCGCCACAGCCACCGAAATGATGACTGTGGAGAGCACATACTTGTCTTTTTTTATTGCCTTTACTATCATACTGCAAAGATAAGGGAATTTTTTAGCGATTAATCGTTTTTCTGAATATGTGCTGTGACATACATGCCCGGTCGGAATTGTGCGTTTGTCTCTTTGATAGAGGAATATACTTCGAGCGAACGGTTGGTTTCGTCTACTTTTTGTCCGATGGAGACCACTGTGCCGTTGAATGTCTGCGTTCCCATCCCGTTGACGCGGAATTGCACGAGACTGCCTGTTTGGATGTCTGCAAGGTCTTTTTCGTAAGTAGTCAGGCAGAGCATCGGGGAGCTTTTATCGATAATCTCACAAAGAGCTTCGCCCGGATTGATATATTTGCCTATATTCATTGCCACATTGGCTGCATAGCCGCTGATGGGGGCTTTCACTTCCAGCAATGGCTGGATACCGTTCTTTAGCAATGTTTCCGGGGTGACGCCCAGAAGTGAGAGTTGCGCGGCAGCGGCATCCTGGCGGCTTTTCATGGAGAGATAATCCGCTTTGCTTTGCTGGAACTTCTTTTGCGAAGCCGCTTGTTCGGCGGAAAGTGCTTTTTGACGCTCGTATTCCGCCAGAAGATATTCCGCCTGTGCATGACTGTCCAGATAAGTCTGTTGCAGGGTGATGAATTCCGGATTTTCCAATGTGGCGATAACTGCGTTTTTAGCTATATGTTGTCCGGGCAACAGAGAGGTGTTCTTGACCACTCCACCCATCGTTAAGGCTATGGTTGCTTGTCGTTGGGGCGGGAGAACAATGCGCCCGTTGAATGAAACCTGATTCGGTTTTGAAGTCGCGGAAGTGATGGCATCCACTTCGGGTTGTTTCGCTACGGTGTCTGTCGCAACTTCAGTTGCGGAAACCATTCCAGTTTCGTTATCCGTAGTCTGTTGATTGCCCTTACAAGCTGTCAAAGCAAGTAAAAGGACAGGGTAAAATATCTTCTTCATCTTCTGTATTTTATAATAGAATGTATTATCAAAACTCTCAATTCTCAATTTATCTAAATAGTTCATACTCTAATGCGGCAATGTTATATTGGTAGACAGTCTCGATATAGCCGCGGCGAATATCCCGGGCGGTTGTTATGGACTGTATGTATTCCGCTATACCCGTTTCGCTCTGTTGCAACTGGAGATTGGCAGCCTTGGTCAACTCTTCCGCTTCTTTCAAGGCGGAAGAAGTGTAGTAGCGCAAGCTCTCGTTGTATCTGCGGAGTGAGGCTTCCAACTCAAATACCTTGTTTCTCAATTCGCGAATGTTCGCGTCTGCCTGAATCTGTGCTGAGGTAGCGGATAACCGTGCTTGCTTTACCTTGCTCTTTTGGGGCAGGAAGTAGATAGGGAAGGAGACACCCACCATCCATGCATTCAGATTCTTCAACGGAAGAATATCCTGGCGGGTATATCCCACGCTGATTTCCGGAAAGAAATGGCTCCGCTCTACATGAAGCATGGCTTTCGCTTCGTCCGCCTGACTTTGAAAGTAAGCAGTGTGTGCTCCCGACAGCGTCCCGTCTGAAAGGCTGGTATAAAACAGCGATAAGGTAGAATCTGCCGGAACAAGCGGCTGGTCTGAATAACAACTCCAACGGAAGCGTGCCAAAGCCATTTTCTCTTCTTCCTGTGCCTGGAACCAACGGTTGTGCAGTTCGGCGGCGACGGTTGTCATCATATTCTTTTCGAGCAGGGTGATTTCCCCCTGTTGATAACGCAGTTCACCGATATGCTGTAACTTTTCCGCCATCTTATCCTGGTCGCGGTACATTGCACAGAGGTTGGCGGCATATTGGTAGTACGCCCATGCCCGTTTCACTTCTGCCGTGACTTCCTTCTCCACCATCTGACGATAGAATGTGGTTGTTTTCACTTGGCGGTTGACTAATGCATTCTTGTAGAACGGAGTGAGCAGAGAACCCAGGCTTTGCTCGAAAGCCAGTTCCTTGTCTTTCTTGTTCTCTCCGTTGAGCTGCCCCCAGGAATAGCTGAATGAGGTAGGGGTAGCTTCTACAATCTCTCCACGGGTAGCCTTGGCTTGTTGAATGGCGTTGGTTGCCATTTTCAGACGGGGGTGATTTTGTTTCGCCATCTCGATAGCCTGTTCCAAAGTGACGGTCGATGCCTGTTGCGCGGAAACGAAAGAAGGAATCAACAGGAACAGCGGAAGAAGGACGAAGAACGGCAGGTGAAACTTGACTCCCGGACGTTTCCAGGTTGCGAAGGAGTTTACAATCTTGTAGAACACCGGGATGATAAGCAATGTCAATACAGTGGAGATAATCAATCCGCCGATAACGACAGTTGCCAGCGGGCGTTGCACTTCGGAGCCGGCGGAAGTGGCGATGGCCATCGGGACAAATCCCAATGATGCCACCAAGCCTGTCAAGAATACGGGACGAAGCAGATGCGGAGTTCCCTTGGCGATGATTCGGTTTGTACTCATGGGGTAAGTGTTTTGTTTACGAAGTTCGTTGAAGTGATTCACCATGAGGATACCGTTCAGTACTGCCACGCCAAATAATGCGATGAAGCCTACACCCGCCGATATGCTGAACGGAAGTCCGCGCAGCCAAAGGGCGACGATACCGCCGATAAGCGACAATGGAACGGTGGAGAATACCATCAGTGTATAGGTGATATTCTTGAAAGCAAAGAACAGAATCAACAGGATGAGCATCAATGCTACCGGAATGACAATGAGCAGCGTGTGAATGGCGTTCTGCAAGTTCTCGAACTGACCGCCGTATTCGAAGTAATATCCCAGTTTCAACTTGACATTCTTGTCCAATGTCGTTTGTATGTCCGCCACCACTTGCTGTATATCCGCGTCGCGCACATTGACACCGATGACGATACGGCGTTTCGTAGCGTCGCGGTTGATTTGGAGAGGTCCGCTGACGAGGTCTATGCTCGCTACTTCTCCGACCGGAATCTGGATTCCTTCGGAAGTGCGCACAAACAATTTGTCGAGATTCAAATCCGCCACTTTCTCCTGGTCGAGACGGACGACGAGGTCGAACCTGCGTTCGTTTTCAAACACTACGCCGCTGGATTCTCCGGCATAGGCGGTTCGGATAATCGTGTTGAGCTCTTCTATGTTGATGCCGTAGCGGGCTATCTTGCTGCGGTTGTATTTTACAACAAGCTGGGGCAATCCCATTGTCTGCTCTACGATGACGTCTGACGCTCCCGGCACTTTTTCTACATAGGCGGCGGCTTCTTTTGCTTTCTCGTAGAGTTCGTGGGTGTCTTCTCCGTACAGTTTGACGGCAATGTCTGCTTTGGCTCCTGTCATCAGTTCATTAAAACGGAGCTGTATCGGTTGCGAGAAGTTGAATTCGGCACGCTCGGACAGCGGTTCGAGTGCTTCCTTCATCTTATCCACCATTTCCGCACGGTTTCCTGCGCTGGTCCATTCTTTGAAAGGTTTCATGATAATCATCACGTCGGCGTCTTCTACTGCCATCGGGTCGGTGGGGACTTCCGCCGTTCCGATTTTGGCAACTACGTGCTTGATTTCCGGGAATTTGTCCATCAGCGTCTTTTCTGCCAGACGGGATACTTCGATACTTTCTGACAACGAACTTCCGGCAGGCAATGTCATTTGCATGGCGAAGTCGCCTTCGTCCAGGGTCGGGATAAATTCGGCACCCAGCCGGGTGAAGAGGAAGAGCGAACCGATTAGCGCGGCAAAGGCTACGATGACGGTACGCCACTTGTGATGCAGGCAGGAACGCAGGCAACGTTGATATACGCTGTTCAGTTTCTCGAAGAAACGGTCGGCAAGTGTCGGTTTCACCACGATGGTATGTTTCAGGAAGAGCGATGCCATCATCGGGACATAGGTGAGTGAAAGAATCAAGGCTCCGATGATACAGAATACAAGTGTTTTTGCCATCGGGGTGAAGTATTTTCCTTCAATTCCGTTCAGGGTGAGGATGGGGAAGAATACTATCAGGATAATCAATACGGCGAAAGTGGCCGAGCGGACTACGCCGGATGCTCCTTTTTCCACTTCTGCATCCATCTCTTCACGGGTGAGCGTCCGTCCCCGGAACTGCTTGCCGTAGATATGGGCAAGGATACCTTCCAGTATGACGATAGAGCCGTCCACAACGATACCGAAGTCGATGGCGCCGAGGCTCATCAGGTTGGCGGTGACATTGAAAAGGCGCATCATGATAAAGGCAAAGAGCATTGCCAGCGGGATGACTGACGCGACAATCAGTCCGGCACGTACATTGCCGAGGAAGATGATAAGTACGAGGAATACGATAATTGCACCTTCAATCAGGTTGTTGACAACGGTTGAGATATTCCGGTTCACCAGTTCCGAGCGGTTCAGATAAGGTTCGATGCTGACTCCTTCGGGTAGCAGGTGCTGTATCTTCTCTACTCGTTTTTCCAGTTCCTGGGTGACGACGTTGGCGTTGGCTCCTTTCAGCATCATCGCGATTCCGCCTACACATTCGCCTTCACCGTCCATTGTCATAGCGCCGAAACGTTTGGGAGAGCCGAAACGGACTACGCCTACATCGCTGATATGTACAGGAATCCCGTTCCGGTTGGCTACAACGATGCGTTCGATGTCCTTCGTCCGGGTAATCATACCTTCCGACCGGATATAATAGGCGTTGTTTGCTTTTCAATGTAGCTTCCGCCTGTATTCTGGTTGTTGCTGCTGAGGGCTTCGAACACTTCGCCGATGGTGATGTTCAGTGAGAAGAGTGCGTCCGGGTCGACGGCGACTTCATATTGTTTCAGGTAGCCGCCGAAGCTGTTGATTTCTACGATACCCGGTATGCCGGACAACTGGCGTTTTACCATCCAGTCCTGAATGGTGCGGAGTTCCATGGCATCGTATTTCTCTTCGTAACCGGGAGCTACTTTCAGTATGTACTGGTAGATTTCTCCGAGTCCGGTGGTTATAGGCATCATTTCCGGTGCTCCGAGTTCGGGGGGAATCTCTCCGGCAACGGTTTGTATCTGTTCGTTGATAAGCTGCCGGGCATCCAGGGTAGGGACGCTTTCTTTGAACACGACGGTCACTACCGATAGCCCGAAGCGGCTGACGGAACGGATATCTTCTACATTCATGATGTTGCTCATCGCTAGTTCGATAGGCATGGTGATGAGCTGTTCTACCTCTTGCGGTGCAAGGGTGGGCGACACGGTCACAATCTGTACCTGGTTGTTGGTGATATCGGGCACGGCGTCGATAGGTAATGTCAACATCGCGTAGATACCGCCGATAAGCAGGAAGAGGGTAGTGAGCCCTACAAACAGCTTCTTCTTGATTGAAAAACGTACAATAGCTGTAAACATGATTCTCTTTGTGTTATTATTTCATGTTACAAAACTACGGACTATCTGCGTTCATCGTAATCAGGAACGGATGAAGTGGAAAAATTGCAGGGCGAAGTGACGAAATGGCGGCTTGAATGTTCTGCGGGGGAACTAATCTTTTAGAACCTGTATCCGATACTTATGATGAATAGTGTGAATCGAAGCAAACATTTTTTCACTCCGGTTCGTTTAATATGAAACGAACTAAATACGTGTTGAGTATGAAATCATTTATTTTAATGGTGGTAGCTATGGTGTGTGCAATATCTTTGGAAGCGCAGAATAAGTCTTTCTACGACTTCACTGTGCAAACGATTGACGGTAAGGAATTTCCTCTTTCGTCCTTGAAAGGAAAGAAAGTGCTGGTGGTGAATGTGGCTTCCAAGTGTGGCTTGACACCACAATATGCCAAGTTGCAGGAATTGTACGAGAAGTATAAGGATAAGAACTTCGTTATTATCGGCTTTCCCGCCAATAACTTTATGGGGCAGGAGCCGGGAAGCAATGAGGAGATTGCCAAGTTCTGTTCATTGAAGTATGATGTCACTTTCCCGATGATGGCTAAGATTTACGTCAAAGGCAAGGAGATGGCTCCGCTTTATCAATGGCTGACGGAGAAGAAATTGAATGGAAAAGAAGATGCACCGGTTCAGTGGAACTTCCAGAAGTTTATGATTGACGAGAACGGAAACTGGATTGGGTTCGTTGCCCCCAAAGAGAGCCCGTTCTCGGAGAAAATCATTACTTGGATAGAGAAGGAATAAGGGATACTTTCTTCAGTTCTCCTTCGAAGTTGGGAGTGAAAATTCCTTTTCCCAGGTTCTCTTCTATTTCTTCGATGGTCTAGAAGCGTCCGCCGTCCAGTTCGTCGCTGGGGTGGATTTCACCGTCGTAGACTGTCTTATGAACAAATACGAGTTCCTTCTCACGGTCGGACTCGAAAACATAATTAGTCAGAAGTTCAGGAGTAAAGTCCGTGATGCCCAATTCTTCACGGGCTTCCCGTTTAAGGGCTATCTCTACGCTTTCGCCTAAATCGATATGTCCGCCTACGGCTGTATCCCATTTCCCGGGTTGGATGTCTTTCCATTCGGGACGTTTTTGCAGATACAAGTCTCCTTTTGCGTTGAAGACGTGCAGATGGACGACCGGATGAAGCAATTTGCTGCCGCTGTGGCATTCTCCGCGGGTGGCGGCTCCGGTGATATTTCCCTGCTCATCGACGATGGGGAACATTTCTTGGTTGTTATCGCTTGACATCATTGTTTCTATTGTTTACTTTTTGAATCCTTTAATAATAGTTCTTCCTGTATTGGTGGCATTCAATTGCAGTTTTAATGATATTTCGGCAATAGAATTGAATAAGGTTTCGTGGTCTCGTTCATTGCTTTCGATGTCTTCCGCTATCTCTGTTAGCTGCTGTTTGATTACATCTAGTTCTTCTTTAATGGATAAATTGGTATTTTTATATTCAAGTATAAACTGGCGCATTTTGGTGAAAGCTCTCATTATATTAATGTTGACTTGTATAGCTAACGGACTTTTGAGAACGGAAGATAACATAGCTACGCCATTTTCGGTGAAAGCGAATAAAGATGTTGAACCAATATTATAATGGGAAGGTATCACATTTTGTGATACCCCTATGGAAATCAGTTGATTAGATTCTTCTTGGGTCAACCTGAACATAAAATCTTCAGGGAATCTGTCGATATTTCTTCTGACAGCTTGCTTCAACACTCTGGTTTCTATTCCATATAATTCTGATAAATCGAAATCTAACATAACCTTTGTTCCTCGAATCTCGTAGATTCTGCTTTCGATTTCTATGGGTGGTTTTTCCATGCTGTAATTTCTACTTTTAGTTTACGGCATTAATAAGGAAGAATCTCCGTAACTTAGGAACCGGAAGTCGTGGTTCAGGGCATAATCATAAATCGTGCGCCAGTCTCCTTTTACAAAAGCGGAAACCAAAAGTAATAAAGTGCTTTGCGGCTGATGGAAATTAGTAACCATTGCTTTTACTATTTTATACTGGTAGCCGGGGGCAATAATTATCTGTGTACTGGTATGAAGCGCCTCAAGACCGTTTCTGTCGAGGTAACCCAATATCTTTTGCAACGCAACTACCGGGGGAATCTGGTCATACTTTTCATAAGGCTGCCATTGTCTGACGTGTAGTTCCTCTTCCGTAGCGTCCGGATTATCAGCTAGGGTGACTCCGATATGATACAGGCTTTCGAGTGTGCGTACCGAAGTAGTCCCTACGGCAACAGCGCAACCGTCATGGTCGATAAGTTTCTTGATAGTGCTCCGGTTGACGGATATATATTCCGTATGCATCTCGTGACCTTCAATCTCTTCACTCTTCACAGGCTTGAAAGTTCCTGCGCCTACATGCAAGGTCAGTTCCTCAAGCTCTATACCTTTCTCTTGCAGCGCATCCAGTACTCGGGGCGTAAAATGCAGTCCTGCGGTAGGTGCGGCTACCGAACCTTTAATCTTTGAATAAACCGTCTGATATGTTTCTTTATCGCTCTCTTCCGTCTCCCGATTTAGATAAGGAGGGATAGGAAGCTCCCCGAATACTTCGAGAATATCGGCGAAAGTCACTTCCGGATTATCCCATGAGAAGTCTACCCAATGGCTGGTTCCTCTGCTTTCTCCTCTCGTTGCGGTCAGCGTGATTGGCAATCCTTTTACTGTCATTTCCCGTTTCAGGGTCCCGTCTTTCCATTTCTTCAGGTTGCCAATCATGCAAAGCCATGCGGCATGTTCCGTTTGCTGGAAGTTCAGTACATAATCATTGGGTTGAATGGGCTCAAGGCAGAACACTTCAATCAGTGCCCCCGTTTCCTTACGGAAATGTAGCCTTGCCTGAATAACTTTTGTATTGTTGAATACCATCAAAGCACCTTTAGGCAGATACTCAGGCAAAGAGGTGAAAGTGTCTTCGCTTACTTCACCGCGGCGGTACACCAATAGTTTCGACTGGTCGCGGACAGCCAATGGGAATTTGGCAATGCGTTCATCCGGCAATGGATAGTTGTATTCGCTGATATGGATATGTTTCGGGTCTTCTTTCATTGTTGTCAGGTATATTTCTTGATAGTATGCTCTAGTTCTATTTATTCCATATTCATAAAGTTTGGCTTGAGGAATAAAAAGAAAGAGGTTAGATTTGACTCTAACCTCTTGATGGACAATTCGTCGGGATGACAAGATTCGAACTTGCGACCACACGCCCCCCAGAGGTGTTTTTATGATAATCCATTGGTTATATTACTTTTTATTAATTGTGTATGTAGCTGTAAATCAAAGAGTATCTTTTATTGAGTTTTACTTATTTTGATTACATGTGTTCCAAATGTGTTCCACTAAACAAAGAGCTATATACACGTTATTTTAATTTGGGTACAAAGATAATGAATAAAATTGTTTCCGAACTGATTCATTCGTCTAAATGTCGAGGTATTATTAAAGGATAAACCTTGAACTTTTCTATCTAAATGCTTTAGATATTTTTAACCTTAAAGGTGCTGGCTTGATTATCAGTTTATTATCGTTTTGTGACGTATGAAAAATAAGCATCTCTGTTTTTTTTATCGTATTGCTAATATAGAGGAGTAAATTCTCCTCATAACGATATAAAAGATATTGAGTATGATTAGCTTTATAAAAAGGAATGATGTTGCTAATGCGCAAGGATTATATGCTGTTCGTCTAAGAATATGCAAGGAACGGCAACGCAGATATTTTTCCTTAAACATATTTGCGGATAGTGAATACTGGGATGAGGAAAACGAATGTTTCCGTATTCTTAAAAATGTGAGAGATAAAAAGCAGAAAGAAGAAAACGAAAAACGCAAGCAGTATAATTATTTGCTGAACAGCTATAGACTACAAGCGCAAGAAATAATAGATAGTTTTCGAAGAGAGCACATAGATTGGACTTTGAATCAATTTGCAGACGCTTTCTTGAATAAGTCGAAGCAGGGGAAGATAAAAGCTTATATGGAGGATCATATCAATATTTTACGTGAAACGGGACATGTTGGCAATGCTAATTGTTATGCTGCAACTTTAAATATGCTTGAGCATTATGATAGCAAATTGGATAAGAAAGTATTTTCAGAAATTGATATAAAGTTTGTAAATGGATTCGATATTTATCTTCAAAAAAGAGGATGTAAAGGAAATACAAGAAAGTATTATTTCAAAGCATTGCGCAGCATATTAAATAAGGCTATCCAAGAAAAGGAAGCAACGGAAAAAACTTATCCTTTTGGTAAAGGTGGTTTTCAAATAGCAAAATTGGATGAAGAAACAGAAAAGCGTTATCTTCCTGTAGAATATTTGAATAAAATAAAAATACCGTATCGGAAAAGTCGCAACGAGAGTACGCCCGCAAGCTATTTCTGTTGTCATATTATTGCTATGGAATATCATTTATTGATATGGCATATTTGACAAGAAGCAATATTGTAAAGTTCAATGGTGGAGAGTATATTGTCTACAAACGCCATAAAATACAACATCAAAAAGGGGTGAAACCTATTAAGATTAAAATAACGAAAGAAATTGAGCGTTTATTAGATAGCCTTAAAGAGAATAGCCCTACAGTGGATGATTTTATTGTACCAATAGTTTCTATAAGTGGATATACAGGAGAAAAACTATATAATCATATCCGTTATAGGTATAAAAAATATAATGATTATTTGGCGGATTTAGCAGAAGAACTGCAAATAACTGATATTAAGTTAACAACATATGTAAGTCGGCATACTATGGCGATGATGTTGCAACGCAATGATGTTTCCCGTGAACAAATTTCCCAAATGTTGGGACATGCAGATATGAAAACTACCAATACTTATTTAGATAGCTTTGATACAACTGTAATAGATGAGGCTGCAAAGGTTTTATATGACATGTAATTTTTAGATAGCGTTTCTGTGGGTATTCGTAACTTATTAAACCTAAGGTAAAAGTTCAATGAAGAAATAGGATTAGGTGGACTCTGATGTTTTTCAGCAAGAAATATTTGTTTTAAAATAAAATTGTTTGTAGCTTTGCAACGAGACCTGAATAGAAGGGTTGAATTAACAAAGTTATCGCTTAGTTCTCTGCTTCATTCCTCTCAGAATCAAAAAATGAGTTCACTTAAAAAATAAAGCAATGTTCCGCAGGAATTTCTGAGGGGAATAGATGCTTGTATTTGAGTAAGTATCCATTTGTTGTGTTTCCTATAATATTTCAATCCTTTGGTTTTTTACTTCATTTAGGCTTTGCAAATAGGTGAGTAAGTCTGAATTGTGAAGTAAAAAGTTGGGAGGCATTTTGAAATGTATGGAGCGGCATCTTTTAGCCCTACAAGAATAGTCTTTCTTGGTTTGGTCAAACCAAGGCAAAGAATCACCTTTATTATTAACTTGCTATTGGAAACTTAAGTTCAAAATTTCCTATAGCGCAAATTGTGTTAACTATGATTGATAATTATATGTTGCATGATGACGCCTTGGTAGTACAGTTAACGGTTGGTCAAATAAAGGCTATTATCGAAGATGTACTCCAAAAGTCGTCACTATATTTAAAGGGTGAGCAATCTGAAATACTTACTATAGAAGAAGTTTCAGAATTGACGGGTTACAAAAAGGCTACGCTTTATAAGTTAACCCATGAGCGAAAAATTCCTTTTCATAAGCCTGCACACGGTGGGCGAAGAATCTTTTTTAAACGGGCAGAAATCAATCAATGGTTAGAATCTAATCATTTTGAAACCTATGAAGAGTCTTTTGAGAATGTGAAAGGAAAGAAAGTTTTAAACTCTAAATTAAATAGTTATGAGAAAAGTAAATAGTGAAGATAAGAGAAAAGGTTTTGTATTTTATTGGGGATATTATGATGCAATGCAGAAACTGAGCAACAAAAATAAGCTCATTGCATTTGAAGCAATAGTACAATATGAACGTTATCAAGAACTGGATCTTGAAAAGTTGCCTAAACAGGTATATCCTATATTAATAATGGCTATACCAGGTATTGATAAAAGAATAGCTGAATATAATAAAAAAGTTGCGAAAAAGAGTGTGTCAGATTTTGAAGAGAACTCTGATAGGAAAGTAGCGTTACCGCTTAAAAAGACGTTGTCAACAGTAAATGATGATGAGTTTACAGAGAGTGAATCTTTTGAAGATTGAATCGTTTTTGTTCAATTTTGAAATAATTTTATTGTCTAATTGCTTGATTATCAAAAATATGAATAGTGAAGAAAAAAATCTAAAAGATAAAGTTAATAAGAATGATAATTCTAAAGACAAAATAGAAAAGAAAAAAAATAAAAATGTAAATGAAAAAGGAGCTAGCGGAATCTTTACTCCCTTGGATATACCGATAGTATCAGTGTTTGAAAATCATTATAGTAAAGAACCTCTTTATGAAGTGGGATTAGATAAGTTCTTGCATACGACTAAGTTTAAAACACAAGTTGAAGAATACAGGGCTAGTACTGATGATGAGTTTAGAAGAAAAATTAAAGGAAGTCTTAGGTGTGTAACACCAAGTGGAACATTTAGCCAAAGACAAGAGCTCAGCATTATAAAACATACTGAATTAATATGTGTAGATGTTGATGCAAAAGATAATCCAATGTTTGATTTGGCAAATGCTAAACACATAATTGGTGAATGTTGTCCGAGTTTGTACTATGCAGGCTTATCGCTTAGTGGAGAGGGTATATTTCTTATATTTAGAATCTCGAACCGAAATTTCATAAACAGCATTTTGAGGCTCTAGCAGAGTTTTTAAGTAGAAAGTTTGAATTGCAAGTTGATAGGAGTGTTAAAAGTCCTGTTAGTTTGAGGGTGGTAAGTTATGATTTGAACCCTTATTATAACCCTAATCCTGTTCCATTTCCATATACAATGGAGACTGATGTTAAATCTGGACATGTAATAAGAACAGTAACTCAAAAAGAAAATATTCTTAAGCGTGTAAAAAAGGCTGTTTCAATCATGCAAGCAGAACGGATTGATATTACTAATCAATATCAGAATTGGTTCAAGATAGGGTGTGCATTAGCTTATGAGTTTGGTGAGAATGGAAGACATTGGTTTCACATGATTAGCCGTATGTATAAAAATTATAATGAAGGAGATTGCGACATTCAATATAGTCGATGTCTGAAATATAAAAAAGATGATGGAGCTAAGATTGGAACATTCTTTTATTTATGTAAACGCTATGGAGTAAATTATGAGTAAAAGCAGTGAATTGTAGTCTGTTTAATATGTATGACTGGTTAAATAATGATAATACGTGTAAATGAAACTATTGTTTGTTATTGCTGGTTAATTGTGAGTTTGGGTATAATTAGTTTATATCCAAATTGTTAATAGATAATATACTACTAGTTGAGAAAAGGAGAAGTGTAAACGTATGTTACGCACTTCTCCTTTACTAATTTTGATTAACGTATTATAGTATAACCCAAAGCAAAGAAAACAATACTCCTTAATCAGAGTGTTTTTTTGAGTAACTTTACTATCTTTGCAAAGTCACAAATAGTGGCAAATGTAATAGTGAAAGTGTTTCGCTTTTATCCTGTGTAGGAAATCTGACAGTTTCAAAAAAGCAGGGATAAGCAATGACATTCATCACTTGGGTAGCGTATGTTCAAAAGACATATACTAAACAGGTGGAGTATTGTTTATTTGCTTTTGGGTTTTGTCAGAACCTCCTACACAATAAACGAATGGCTCCACACTTTTTGTCTAATCCTGTCATTAAAGGAGTCGAATGGCACAACTTTACTAATTACTATGAATGGATTAGATTTTATTAAATCGAAACAACAGAGTTGGGCAAAAAGAAAAAAAATCAATCTACTAGAGGTACATCCCAACAAAGGAGAGAAAAACTATTTGTGTGGTTTAGCAGATAATTTGTTTGAGCCGTTGTCTAAGGAGAATTTAGATTCTTATAATTCGGGTGACGGGAACGAAGCAAAAGATTCTAAAACACGATTGGCAAAAATGAAAGCACTTCATTCATCTTCTGCGATTGTGGTTAATCTGTTCCAGTATTGGCAGGGAAAAGATGTTTGCCCGATTCTAAATGCTTGCAAATTGACTTCAAGAACTAATAAGGTAGGTTATCTGATAAAGGATGTTGGTTCTGTTTCTCCTGAAAAAATTCCCATAGTTCCTTCTCCACTTAATTACGAAATTAAATTTGAACAGCAGTTTGAGATAAGTGGAAATAAATCTCAATTCCCACATTCACCCAATATTGATGTTGTGATTTATACTCCATTGTCTACTATTGGTATTGAGTCTAAATTTACAGAACCATATAGTAGTAGAAAACATGGAGGATTAAAACAAAAGTATGTTGAAAATCTCTCTTTTTGGAACGGATTGCCTAATTTGTATGAATTAGCAAAAGAAATTTCTCCTAATGATACTAGGTTTCAATATTTAGATGCAGCACAATTGATAAAGCACATATTAGGGCTGAAAAAGAATAGTGACGAGTATAATTCAAATATTGTTCAAAAACATCATATTGAAGAAGGTAAAAGGAATTTGGTATTCAAACGCAATTTTCATCTCTTATATCTTTGGTACGATGTAATAGGAAAAGAGGGAAGTAAGCATAGAAAAGAGATAGAGCAGTTTGCAGGAATTGTTAAAAAGGACAATATAAAGTTTAGTCATATAACCTATCAAGAAGTAATAGCAAGGTTGTCGAAAGAATTTTATGATGGAAATGAAGCCTATTGCGATTATCTAACAGATAGGTATTTATAAAATTAGCAGCTAATTTTGGATTGGAGGAAAATATAATGAAAACACATCAATTTCTTTTATCATTTTTTTTGTTAGTATGTAGTAGCCTGTATTATTAGCACAAGATAGTAAATTGCCCGAGAAAGCAAAGTTGGAAACAATTCTTTATCAAGATGCGGATATGATAGGTGTTGGTTATGTCTATAAAAAACAATTTGTGGAGAATCAACAGGTTACTTTTATTAGTAAGTCCTTTAGAGATAAGCATTTTTCCTCTTATCGTATAAAAGAGAAAAATGGACAAACATATCTTCATGAACGTAAAAGTAATACTTGGGTGGATTTATCTTCTTTAAAACCTTTTATTAGTGGTATTTACTTTACAAGGAATGATACTTCTTACATAAAAGGAATAGTGAATCCTTATGATGGATTTGTTTGTGAAGGTATATTTATATTTTGCAATTCAAAACATAACAATAAGTATTTTCTATCTCCTTCGGCTAAAGAAATCCGAAAATTTTCACTCGGAATGAGTGGTACTACTTCTTATCAGTTGACGATAAAGAAGGCTATAAGGCTTATGGAAAGAGTTTAGGTGATGGATATTCTTTAAAAATAGATTTTCCGGACAAGTCTAAGATATTAACATTGGAAAGTCGGGTGGTTAAATTGAATGACTTAGAAGGCTTTAGCATCTCTGATTCTGATTGCTTGAAGAAATTAGAATCTGTGAAAATTAAGTTTGCTAATGGAGATAGTTTTAGTGGAACTGTTACCTCTGCTTCAGCTTTTTCAGGAGAGGAATTAAGGCTTTTGAGGGGTAAATATACTTATAGTACCGGAGAAGAAGTTATTGGAGAATACTCTAAAATAAGGTATGATGATGGAATAATATACGTCCCTAAAGGTGTGATAACCTTTAGTGATGGAGTTGTAGCGTCTAATGATTGGTTACGTAAATATAATTTTACGAGTAAGGAGTGGAAGCAAATTTATGATAGTTGTAATGGCTTGACAGAAATTCGTGATATGGCAGCTCAATTAGAGCTAAAGAAACAACAAGAAAAGATAGCTGAACAGCGTGCGGAACAATTGAAACGTAGGAAAGAAGAAGAGCAAAGAAGGAATATCATATCAAAATATGGAGAATATTATGGAGCTTTAATTATTAAAAAGAAATTAGTTCCTGGAATGAGTCAAGCTATGGTTAATGAAGTATGGAGTAAAGACTTTTTCGATTGTAGTATTTCAACATCATCGGGACGGAGAATTGAAGTGTGGACTCTTAATAACGATAAGATGCAAATAAAAATAGCGTCAGAAGCCAATAAAGTAGATAAAAGTGGAGAGACTGCTGTTGCTGCTATGTTATTAATGAATTTTTTAGGCTCTACTTCTCTATCTTCTGTTCCTAATATGTTAGTGTTTGTGAATGATAAGCTAACTGATATTTACAAGTAATTCTGAAGATGATATGAGAATGCGCAAATCCTATAGGTATTTAGCTGATGATGAAAGATTTGATATAGAATCTGACTCTAGCAAGGTTAGTCAACTTCATGCTGAAAAGTTGGTTGATAATAAATATGATGCTTATAAGCCGCAAGCTTATAGAACTAAGTTAAACAAACAGGAGTCACGACAAGAACGTTGTGGCTCCGAAAAGCTCAGTGAAAAGTCAAATGATGATAATCTCTCAGTAGAAGGCTGTATCGAGAAGTATTCCGGTGGGAAATATAAAGTGACTTCTGTTAAGACTGAATCAGAGTGCACTCCTCAGGTGATTAAGGTAAAATCAGGCAATGGCTGTCTTTTGACATTTGTAATCATCCTGTTGATAATATTAATTATAATAATGATTTTAAATTCAGTACAAGTGATAGTTCCTTTGGATGCAACGCCTGAAGAAGTAAAAGAAGCATTTGAAAAGGCTTTTCGTTTACTATGATAGTATTCAGATATTATTCGTTTTATCAAGAAAATAGTAAGATGTATGATTGCTACAAAGATTGAAATGCCATTTAGGGAGTTTTTGGAAAGTTTGAAAGTTCCGTCTGCACCACGAATGAAAGGCGGAACTATTTTCAACCCTGATGAGATTAATTATCTCACGCGATATTCAACTCCATTGGTTTATGAATTTGTGCAAGAGAATGAAACCGATAGGGAATTTTATGAGATGTTTGTTAAATGGCTACATGAAGGAATGCCAGTTTATGGTTATGTTGATATTTATATGGTCGTTTATTTACGTTATGGACAATATTTAAGTAACGATGAATTTGAGTATTTGGAAAGGAATATTCCGGAGTGTTTCGAGAAAGGGCATGTATGGCTCTATGAAATAAACTATCGTAGGCGTTTCCGTTTGCGTATTCAATTGATTCGTTGCTTGAAAAAAGATTTTCAAAGAATCATCCGAAAGGATATTTATAGGGAATAATCGTATAATTGACGAAGATAGACTCTGTTTTGTATTTTAGATAAGACATTTATTTATAACTAAAAATGAATTAACATGAAAACTTCCAATAATTCTTGTCGAAAAAAAGGCTTTATTACTTTAGTAATTGTGCTGTCCTCTGTTACAGTATTTCTTCTTGCTGGAGCTTACATTTTGAAGAAATACCATTCTACTCTTGATTATTTTGACAATGTCGAGTATGTCTCAACCTTTGATTGCCCGGATAATATTGAGTTTGATAAACTGAAGCAATGGTTTTGCCCCGATACTGTAGATTGGGATAATTATGATAAGAATTACCCATGTTATGTTTCGGACATCAAGTATCATGGTCAAAAGTGTTTTTATGATAGTAAGTCTAAGTTGACGAATGCGGTACAATTAGATACTTGGCTCCAATTTAGAACAGTAAGTATGGTTGAATATAATTGCTTCAAAGTGAGAGCGAACCTACATGAGTATATGTATGGTGAATTGAAAACAACATTATTAGAAATCAATACTGTAGATTGGAATGTGACACATCCACGTGCAGAGCGCTTTCAAGATCTTGTAATAAAAGATTTTCCTCTTAAAGAGGTAATAGGATATGTATATAATGGCTACAAGCAGCCTGGCTTATACTTCTTTTTTGATATTGATGATGAAAACTTATTGCTTTATTACTATAAAGATATTGAATCTTTTATATTTTCGAACATAGGCAAATTATATTTGAATGACGAGCATCTCAAATCAGACTTTGGAGAATGGCTAGCATGTCTGCCGCTTGAAAATGTTGACCGTAAATGGAAACGATTACTTTCAATCATTAGTTCGGAGATTGGTAATAGTCAATTTTATAAGATGAAAATAAAAAAGAGTGAGTTCTTAAAATACTGCAATTGATTTTAATCATACTATAAACTAGCAGACAATACTAAAATGGTCTAATAACTATTGCCACCTTTATTCATGCTTATTCTAGTATAGTGTTCCAAATGTGTTCCACTAAAAAATAAATCAGCCACTTACTTAGTTGTAAATGGCTGATTTCCAGTAGTCGGGATGACAAGATTCGAACTTGCGACCACACGCCCCCCAGACGCGTACTCTACCGGGCTGAGCTACATCCCGAATTGCGGATGCAAAAGTACTGCTTTATTTTGAAATAGCAAATAATTCGAATGAAATTTATAATATACTTCTGCGGTTTACTCATATTTTTCTGATGATAAGTAAAGTAAAGTGGAGAATATTTTATAAGTTTGCATCACAAATAGTGGCGCAATTGTAGGAACTTTAGCTGTATTGTATATCATGATATGTGCTAATAAATAAAGATTCTGTTTTATTTGAATTAGCAAATGAACTGATGTTTTTTCATTTGGCGGCATTAATTGGAATGTTTGCGTAAAAACACTATAAAATATCAGGCAGTATATAATAAAGCTAAACGGGGAAATTGCGAAATGAACTATCAATCAGTGAGTTTGTTTATGAATTAATGCAAATAAAGAGTGTGTGACTTCTTTAGTGTGATACTATATTTCCGTTTTCGATGTGCAGTATTTCAGGAAGTTATACATTTGTAGTAATAAGACTTAGTTTAGATAGAAAGGTGTTAAATGTTAGACATAAAAAATAGAGAGACATTAGAGATATACGTCTTGGGTGACGATTTTAAATTTTATCAGAATCTGAAATATCTTCCTCTGACTTCTTATCCTTCCAATATTCAATCAGCTTTGATTATATATTGTTTGAGTGGGAGAGCGAAACTTACCGTACACGAAGATGTACATTGGGTACAGCCGGAGGAACTTATTATATTATTACCCGGACAATTTGTCTCATTCAGTGAGCCTAGTGAAGATTTCTCGACCGTTTCGATGGTGATATCCTCTTCTTTGTTTAGTGATGCGTTGAGTGGAGTCCCACGATTCTCCCCGCATTTCTTCTTCTATATGCGAAGCCATTTTTGCTATCCGCAAACAGAGCGTGATGTTCTTCGGATATACAATTTCCTGGGGATGATAAAAGAAAAAGTCAAGTCTCAGGACGTGTATAGGCGGGAGTTGATAACACATTTGTTGAGATACCTCTATCTGGAGTTGTTCAACGCTTATCAGAAGGAATCTGCTTTGATGACTGTGCGGAAAGATACGCGCAAAGAAGAATTGGCCAATAAATTCTTCGGGCTTATCATGAAGCATTTCAAAGAAAATAAGGATGTGGCTTTTTATGCGGATAAACTTTGCATTACTTCCAAGTACCTGACTATGGTTATCAAGGAGACAAGCGGGAAGTCTGCCAAAGACTGGATTGTGGAATACATCATACTTGAAATTAAGGCTTTGCTGAAAATACAAGCCTGAATATTCAGGAGATAGCAATCAAAACCAACTTCGCCAATCAGTCCTCGCTCGGACGTTTTTTCAGAAAGCATACCGGAATGTCGCTGTCTCAGTATCGGATGAGCAGTTTAGACTAAAACAGTTTATCATATTTGCCGCGGATGTATGAGGATTAAATCCCCATACATTCGCGGTAAAAGTCCAGCATCTCAAAAATGGTATTTTTGTCGGCTGTCTGGTTGATGCAAATATCACCGATGTCTTTCAGTAGAGTGAAGTTGACCGTTCCCGAAGTATTCTTTTGTCATGTGTCATGTATGCATAAAGCTGTTCATATTTCTTGCAGTCGAATGTAAACACACCGTAATTGTCTTTAATAAACTGGATAGTCTGTCTCATTTTCTCTTTCGGGAAGCCTGCTTTGGTGTGGGACAGATACAATTCGCATACGATTCCCCAAGCTACTGCATATCCGTGCAAAACCGGACGGTTTTCTGCCAATGCCATACTTTCAAACGCGTGTCCGACGGTATGTCCCAAGTTTAACGCTTTGCGAATGCCATGTTCAAAAGGATCTTGCTTCACAATATCTTCTTTTACTTGTACCGACTTGCCAACCAGTTGTTTGAGAGCGGCATAATCAATATCGGCTGTATTGAAGTTCAGTAATTCCGCCCAATGCGCGACGTTGCTGATTAAACCGTGTTTGAGCATCTCCGCATATCCGGAAAAGAAATTGTGTGCATCCAGCGTGCGCAGGAATTCTGTTTCAATCAACACGCTGCTTGCCGGAGCAAATGCGCCGATTTCGTTTTTCAGTCCGTTGAAGTTGATTCCTGTTTTGCCACCGACGGAAGCGTCCACCATAGCCAGCAGGGTAGTCGGTATATTGATGTAAGAGATGCCACGTTTGAATGTAGCTGCGGCAAAACCGCCCAGATCCGTCACCATTCCCCCGCCGAGGTTGATAAGTAAAGAGTGACGCGTAGCTCCTTGGGTACTCAATGTCATCCAGACAGAAGCAAGCGTTTCCAGCGTTTTATGTACGTCTTCCGCTCCGATGCAGATTTCAGTGGCATCTTTCAGCAAGGTGGTTTCCTTCAGGGAAGGCAGGCAGAGACGCCGGGTATGCTCGTCTGTGAGGATGAATAATTTGTCATGCGGGCACTGTTCAATGGCACGACTCAGGCTCGTTTCCAAGCTTTCACAGAGAATAACTTCTTGTTTACTCATGATTCTTTTGCTTTTTTATCCTGCAAATGTATATAAAATATCTTTTTTATACTTACATTTGCCCTGTTAAAACGTTCAATCATGAAAGCATTATTACCTGTATATTGTCGTCCTTTGGGATATGTGGTCTTGATGGTAGCTCTGTTCATTCCTTTTTTTCTGGTGATGCAGGGAGTGGTAACCGATAACAATTTGTTGTTTTATAAAGAATGTACAAAGTTGCTGATGATGGCAGGATGTTTGTTGATAATCTTTGCACTGAGCAAGCAAGAGAGCCGCGAAACGGAACAAATCCGTAATTCGGCAGTTCGTAATGCTATCTTTCTGACATTCCTGTTTGTCTTCGGGGGAATGCTGTGGCGTGTCATGCAAGGAGATGTGATTAATGTAGATACTTCCTCTTTTCTGACTTTTTTGATTTTTAATGTGCTTTGTTTGGAATTTGGTCTGAAAAAAGCGTTTGTTGATCGATTCTTTAAAAGATAATTTTCTTTTCAATTAAACCTTTTGCGATTCGATTTGTCAAAAAGGCATTGTTATTGCTACTAATATAATCGTAAATTAGGTAAATGAAAAGATTTTCTGCAGGGCTGGTGCTGATGTTGCTATGCACCTTCTCAATTTTCGCACAGGATAAGGTGATTACTGTTTCGGGACGTGTTGTGGAATCCGACTCAAAGGAACCGGCAGCACAGGCTACTGTCCAATTGTTGTCATTGCCCGATAGTGCTTATGCTGCTGGTATAGCCAGTAGCAATCAAGGTTGGTTTACTCTCCCCAAAGTGAAGGCCGGGAAATATGTGTTGAAGGTTTCCTATATCGGCTTCCGTACTAAACTCGTACCGGTTCAACTGGCTGCCAATGCACCCGATAAGAAGTTGGGAACGATCGCGTTGGAACCTGACGCTGTCATGCTGAAAGAAGCGGTGATTACTGCTGAGGCTCCTCAAGTGACGGTGAAGGAAGATACACTGGAATATAACTCGGCTGCTTATCGCACTCCCGAAGGAGCTATGCTCGAAGAACTGGTGAAGAAACTTCCGGGAGCAGAGATTGATGATGACGGTAATGTCAAAATCAACGGTAAGGAAGTGAAGAAGATTATGGTGGATGGTAAAGAGTTCTTTGGCGGTGACGTGAAAACCGGGTTGAAGAATCTGCCGGTCAACATGATTGACAAACTGAAAACGTATGATAAGAAATCAGACTTGGCCCGCGTCACCGGAATAGATGATGGGGAAGAAGAGACTGTCCTTGACTTGAAAGTGAAGAAAGGAATGAACCAGGGCTGGTTTGGTAATGCAAGTGTTGCCGGTGGTACGGAAGACCGCTATGGAAGCAACTTGATGCTGAACCGCTTTGTTGATAACAGCCAGTTCTCTTTGATTGGCTCGGCAAATAATGTGAACGACCAGGGATTCTCCGGTGGCGGCGGACCGCGTTTCCGAAATAGCAACGGTTTGACTGCTACCAAGATGATTGGAGCTAACTTTGCCACTCAGACGGATAAGCTTGAATTAGGCGGTAGCGCCCGTTATAATTATAGCGATCGCGATGCAGTCTCTACAAACTATTCGGAACGTTTCTTGACGAATGGAAGTTCTTTTTCTAATTCGAATAGTAAGAACCGCAATAGGAATACGAACTTTAATGCAGACTTCCGTCTGGAATGGAAGCCGGATACGTTGACTAATATCATTTTCCGTCCGAATGTTTCTTATGGGAAGTCTGACGGATATTCTATTTCCGAATCGGGAACTTTTGATGGTGATCCGTTTAATTTGGTGTCCAATCCGAACGATTTCTTGAATAAGATACAGTGGGGAAGTACGGATTATCCATTAAAAGATATTCGTGTCAATGCCAGTAACAGTGAATCTTTGTCTAAGAGTAACAGCTTGTCTGCCAATGCTTCCTTGCAGGTAAACAGAAGATTGAATAATCAAGGAAGAAATATAACTTTCCGTGGTACGTTCGGTTATGGCGATAATGACAGTGAACAGTTTAGCGAGTCATTGACACGTTATTTCGATGAAACGTCAGGAAAGAATGATGATGAACGCAAGCAGTATATCACATCTCCGACCAAGAGTTACGATTATACGGGCGAATTGACATATAATGAGCCGATTGCCAAAGCTACTTTCTTGCAGTTCCGCTATAAATTCCAGTACAAATACAGTGAGAGTGATAGAAGCACATACAGTTTGATTCCCGAAGCGGAAAAAAATCAGGACTGGTTTTGGAATTTTGGAGATGATTTGCCGGAAGGATATGAGAATAATAAGGATATGAAGTTGAGCAAATATGCTCAGTATAAGTATTATAATCATGATATCAATGCAGGGCTGAATATTATCCGTGAAAAGTACAGGTTCAACTTTGGAATGTCCTTGCAGCCTCAGAATACCCGTTTGGATTATAAGAAAGCGGAAATAGATACTGTAGTAAAGAGAAATGTGTTCAATTTCGCTCCTAACGTTGATTTCCGTTACCGGTTCTCCAAAGTGAGCCAGTTGCGCTTTACATATCGGGGACGTGCAGGCCAGCCGAGCATGGAAAATCTGCTGGATGTGACCGATGATTCCAATCCGCTGCGAATTACCAAGGGTAATCCGGGGTTGAAACCTTCTTTCACTCATTCTATGCGGTTGTTCTATAATACATATAATGGTGATAAGCAGCGCGGAATGATGGCGCACGCTAATTTTAATATGACTCAGAATAAGATTACCAATGCCACTATTTATAACCAGACGACGGGTGGGACAATCTCTCAGCCGGAGAATATTAATGGTTATTGGACTGCAATGGGAATGTTCGGATTCAATACGGCTCTGAAAGACAAGCGTTTTACAATCAATTCTTTCTCACGTGCCAACTATACTAACGATGTGTCTTTCCTTTATAATGATGATACTCAAGTGAATGATAAAAATACAAGTACGTCGTTGACCTTGGCCGAGAATCTGAATGGAACGTTCCGTAATGATTGGTTTGAGTTTACTATCAATGGGTCAATCAACTATAATTTTGAACGTAATAAGTTGAATCCGGATACCAATCAGGAACCTTATACTTTCGGGTATGGAGCAAGTACGAACATCTCTTTGCCTTGGAATATGACGTTGTCTACCAATATAACGAATAATTCGCGTCGTGGTTATCGCGATGCCAGCATGAATAAAAATGAACTAATTTGGAATGCTCAGATTGCCCAGAACTTCCTGAAAGGTAATGCTGCAACAATCAGTTTTGAAGTATATGATATTCTGAAACAACAATCCAATATCAGTCGTTCGCTGACTGCTGATATGCGTTCCGTTTCGGAATATAACGGAGTCAACAGTTATTGTATGCTTCGTTTCGCCTATCGTCTGAATGTCTTCGGGAATAAGGAAGCACGTGGAAATATGCGTCAAGGTGGTTTCGACGGTGGTGGTCATCGCGGTCCGCGTGGTGGCAGTCCAACACGGATGATGCGTTTTAAGAGCAGACAAGGTCTTATGAGATAAATAAGAAGTGTCCCGGCGCAACGATTGATAGTTGTAGCCGGGACTTTTTTGTTTATCCGATAATTTACTTTATATTTGTTGTTTAGTATCCGTTTAAAAAAGAGATTCCTATGATTGATTGGAACTATATACTCAGCCAGATAGCAACGGTGGCTTTTGATATTCTCTATTTCGGAGCCGTCATCGGTACGATTGTCATTATCATTCTTGACAATCGGAATCCGGTTAAAACTATGGCATGGATACTGATATTGCTTTTTCTTCCCATCGTAGGTCTTGTCTTTTACTTTTTCTTTGGCCGGAGCCAGCGCCGCGAACGTATTATCGGTCAGAAAAGCTACGACCGTCTGCTGAAGAAGCCGATGGCTGAATATCTGGCTCAGGATTGTTCGGAAATCCAGTATGAATATTCCCGTCTTATCCAACTGTTTCAGCATACCAACCAGGCTTTTCCTTTTGAGGGAAATCGTGTATCTGTCTATACCGAAGGCTATACGAAATTGCAGGCATTATTGCGTGAACTCCAGAAAGCGAAACAGCATATCCATATGGAGTATTATATTTTTGAAGATGATGCTATCGGGCGGCTGGTTAGAGATGTATTGATTGAGAAAGCTTCTCAGGGGATTGAAGTACGAGTGATTTATGATGATGTAGGATGCTGGCACGTTCCCAATCGCTTTTTTGAAGAAATGCGTAATGCGGGTATTGAGGTACGGAGTTTCCTGAAAGTGCGCTTTCCCTTGTTTACCAGTAGGGTGAATTATCGGAATCATAGAAAGATTGTCGTTATTGACGGACGTGTAGGCTTTGTGGGTGGGATGAATCTAGCTGAGCGCTATATGCGTGGTTTCTCCTGGGGGACTTGGCGTGATACACATATCATGCTGGAAGGTAAAGCAGTGCATGGCTTGCAAACAGCCTTCCTGCTCGACTGGTATTTCGTGGACCGTACGCTGATAACAGCGTCCCGCTATTTTCCGAGAATAGACTCTTGTGGTAGCTGCTTAGTGCAGATTGTCACCAGCGAACCTATCGGTCCCTGGAAGGAAATCATGCAGGGACTGACGGTGGCGATAACCAATGCCAAGAAATATTTCTATATGCAGACACCCTATTTCTTGCCGACAGAGCAAATTCTGGCTGCTATGCAGACTGCGGCCTTGTCCGGAGTGGATATACGTCTGATGCTACCGGAACGTGCCGACAACCGGGTTACTCATCTTGGCTCTCATTCCTATCTCGCGGACGTGATGCAGGCAGGTGTGAAAGTCTATTTCTATAAGAAAGGTTTTTTGCATTCCAAACTCATGGTTTCGGATGATCTGCTTTCTACGGTAGGTTCTACTAATGTGGATTTCCGTAGCTTTGAGCATAATTTTGAAGTGAATGCTTTTATGTATGATGTGGACACTGCACTCGAAATGAAAGAAATATTCCTTCAAGACCAGCGTGAAAGCACGCAGATATTCTTGAAGAATTGGGTGAGGCGTTCGTGGAGACAAAAGGCAGCGGAGTCCATTGTTCGTTTATTGGCTCCGCTTCTCTAATATCTATAATAGGTTTAATCGATTTATCGGAACAAGGAGAAGTTTACACTTCCATAAATTCTTCTTTCGATGAAATGTGGATTTTCCTCGAAGTTATTATCTTTTCCATGTTCCAGAACAAATAATCCCCCTTCTTTGAGAAGATTGTTTTGGAAAATAAGTTCAGGTATTGTCTCCAGTTCTTTTAAAGCGTAAGGCGGATCGGCAAAGATAAAGTCAAACTGCTCGCTACTGCTCTTGATAAATTTGAATACATCACCCCGTATCGGCAGGCATTTGTCTGTCTGCACCTCTTTCATGATTTTGACGATGAATGAGTGATGTGCAGGCTCTTTCTCAATACAGATAACGCGGTCGCATCCCCTGAAATGAGTTCGATACTTATGCTTCCGGTTCCGGCAAACAAATCAAGTGCTGTTACTCCTTCCTCAAAATCAATATAGTTATTGAGTACGTTAAACAGATTCTCTTTGGCGAAATCTGTTGTAGGGCGTGCTTTAAACGTTCGTGGCACGTCAAATCTTCTTCGTTTGTATATACCGCCGATTACTCGCATATTAATAAGGCTTGCATGTCAATATTAGTAGCAGGATTCATAATGAATACCTGCAAGATAAACTTTTTCAGTTCGTTCATTAGGACTTCTTTGTCCGGGAGTGTTCCGGTGAGGTGCAGTTCATCCCGTTCCTGATTAAACTCCAGTTGTTTCCAGGCATACAGCAGATAGTAGATACGATCTTCTGTGTGCGTACATTCAAAGGAATTGGCAAGAAGGAGATGTCCCCGTTCGAAACAAAAGATGTCGATGCCCTTCTGACGTATGGAAACGTACATCTTTTTGCTGTTCCCTAATCTGCTTTTGACCGAAAAATAGTCAATGAGCGGAGTGGACTGGGAATAGAAATGGGCTTCGGGATACTGTTCTTTTAGAAAGTGTATGCACTTTTGTCTATACCAAAAATGACAGCTACATTATTTTTCTGTAGAATATTGTAGAATACCGTTTCATTCTCCCGTTTCTGATGATTGTGATAGAATAAAAGTTCTGCCTGTTCCTCTTCAAACAACTCCAATGGTACAATTGTAAAACGCTTGCCGGCCATCATGATATTCACCCGTTTGTAGGGGTGGCTTAAGAAGTCCGATTCGTGAAAAACCGTTTTCAGGTTGGCCGTGAGCGATAGAGAAGGCTCTATTTCTCTATGATTGATAGAGAGTTGTCGTGAATCGGGTTATAGATAGAAAAAGAAAATCCATCCGTACTAAGACGGATGGATAAAGTATATTGTTTTGATTTAGTAAAATCAATCATTATTCCCAGTTACCAGCACCATTGTTCGGAGTGTCGATAGAACCTACCATTAAACCGCAGTATCTACCCAATTTGCTCTGAACATCTTTTAAGTTAATGATTTCTTGTTTGTCAAGTCCACCCAAATAAGTTTCGTACGGAGCTTTTACTTCGAACAAGAATACAGGAGCTCCTGACTTAGCAGTATCGTTTCTGACATTCATTTCGAACTGAGCACCATTTCCGTAAGGAATGTATCTCATAGAGTCTGCATTAAATCCTTTCGGGAAAATAGTATCCATTACGGCTACCCACATGGTGTCGCGTTTGAAGTTTTCAAGTCCCCATTTCTTAACTTCGTCATACTTGCCTGTCTTCTTCGCTTTGTTGATGATAGACATAGCTTTCTTTTCTGTCAAACCGTCTTCCAGTTGCTTGTCTGTCAACTGTCCCATCTTCATAACAAACGGCAACTTCTGATTTTTTACGAAATCAATCAGTGTGTCAAATTTGTCTGTGTACATTCCGTGATGAAGCGTGCGGTATTCCTGCTGTGCTTTACGGATGTCAATCAAACGGGCAATGACTGCTTTTTCTCTGTCTTTTTTGGCGTTTTCAAAATTGATAGGACCCATGATGCTGTTGTAACAGATGTAAATCAGTGCAGCAGCACAGAGCACTAATACAATATTAAATACTGTTTTCATGATAAATTATGTTTTTAGTTGTTATATTCGCATCGCAAAAATAGAATAAATAAATTTAAATACGATAGTTCAGGGAACTTTTTTCTCGTACAAAAATGATAAATAACTATTTAGAAAGGCAAATTAAGGAAAATTTTCCTTACCAACCAACTTTAGAGCAGGAAATTGCTGTAAAATCTCTTTCAGAGTTTCTTCTGTCTACTTTGGCGGACGAAGTTTTTATCCTCAGAGGTTATGCCGGAACAGGTAAAACATCTCTAGTCGGAGCATTGGTGAAAACAATGGAACAGTTGCAGCAAAAATCTGTTTTGTTGGCTCCGACGGGCCGTGCGGCGAAAGTCTTTTCAACATATGCGGGACATTCGGCTTTTACTATCCATAAGAAAATATACAGACAACAATCCTTCCAACGAACTGAGTAATTTTTCAATCAATGACAATTTGGCTACAAATACATTGTTCATAGTTGATGAGGCTTCAATGATTTCTAATGAGGGGCTATCGGGCAGTGTATTTGGCACAGGACGTTTGTTGGATGACTTGGTGCAGTTCGTATATTCGGGGCAAGGATGCCGTCTTTTGTTGATGGGAGATACGGCACAGCTTCCTCCGGTAGGAGAGGAGTTGAGCCCGGCGCTTTTTACCGATGCATTGAAAGGCTATGGTCTTGAAGTACGCGAGGTCGATTTGACTCAGGTAGTCCGGCAAGTACAAGAATCCGGTATTTTATGGAATGCTACGCGACTCAGGCAATTAATTGCGGAAGATGAATGTTACTCTTTACCTAAGATAAAGGTGGCAGGTTTCCCCGACATAAAAGTAGTGCCGGGGACGGAATTGATTGACGAACTGAACAATTGCTATGATCATGACGGGATGGACGAGACGATTGTGATTTGTCGCTCAAATAAACGTGCGAATCTGTATAATGGCGGAATACGTGCACAGATTCTTTGGCGTGAAGATGAACTGAATACAGGAGATATGTTGATGGTTGCCAAGAATAACTATTATTGGACGGAAAAGTATAAAGAAATGGATTTCATAGCCAATGGTGAAATTGCTGTTGTCCGTCGTGTCCGTCGCACCCGTGAAATGTACGGTTTTCGTTTTGCAGAAGTCACCCTCCGATTTCCCGACCAGAATGATTTTGAGCTGGATGCTAATTTGTTGTTGGATACTTTGCATTCTGACTCTCCTGCATTGCCTAAAGCGGATAATGACCGCTTGTTTTATACGGTGCTTGAAGATTATATAGATATTCCCAATAAGCGTGATCGGATGAAGAAGATGAAAGCTGATCCGCATTATAATGCATTGCAAGTGAAATATGCATATGCAATAACGTGCCATAAGGCACAGGGTGGCCAGTGGCAGAATGTGTTTTTGGATCAGGGATATATGACGGATGAGTATTTGACTCCCGATTATTTCCGGTGGCTGTATACAGCTTTTACTCGGGCGACAAAGACGCTGTATTTGGTGAATTATCCGAAGGAGCAGGTGGAATAGTTGCCTTGGATAAATAAGTATAATATGGAAATACCTTTTTTATGGTCGCATAGTCTTCTATAGAAGTGCTGAATAAATATAAACAGGGGACATCTGCCAATATCAAAAATTTGCGTAAGGCAACATTGGAGAAAGATTTAATTGATATACTCTCTGGGAATGTAATTGAAATTCAGGACCCGGCATTTGAGTATTGGTTGAAGTATGTGTATAAATATCATAGTAATTGAAATATGAAAACAGCAATAATCAAGTTTCGGACTTTACTATTGCTGTTTTCTATTCATAAAGACTTTTATAATGTCTCTCTTGGTGATATTTTAATCACTTATTAATGAGTCATACCTATTGAAAACTGTTCGTTAAATCATTTACGTTCAATTTTGTATTCGGTAGCAAGTTCCAAGTTTGGGATAGTTTGGTCAGGTTTCAGGTAAAGAGTCTCTACATATTTTCCATTAAATTTGAAAGTATGCAATACCGGACATTGAGTCAGGTCAATACGTTCGACATAATCGTTACCTGGACGTTGTACTTTCATGTTGATTGCTTGGAGGTTGTCACTGATAAACACTAAATCTTCACAACCGGAACCGAAATATTTGGCGGATAATAAATCAAATGAAGTGATCGGATTATCTCCAAAATTGAATTCTTTTATATAAATAGTGGCAGTATTTGTAATTGTCAGTGACGTTACTTTATGCAGCTTGGATATGTCTACTTTTTCTAAATCCCTGCTACCTTTTATCTGTATGGTAGTCAGGTTGGGGAAGTATTCCAATCCGTTGAGATCGTCTATCGTCGTTTCTGTACAAATAAATTCGGTTGCCTTCATTCCAGCTTCTGTAATTATACCTTCATTTTCGGCTAATTTCACCAACCATCCGTTTGCTTCGGCATATTCTGCGATATCACTGTTTGAAATAGATGCAATCGGTGTATTCGGATCTGCTTGGACGATACTGATTTCTGCATTTTTCAAACTGTTTTCCACACGGACAGAACCGACTCAGGCATTTGAAGCAGCCAAAAGTTTGTAGGATAATGTGCTGGTTGTTATACCTCTGTCATCTGTTTGTTGCTTGGAAATCGTTTGATTAGTAATCCATTCTGCGCCGCTTACAACTGAAGGCGTATACTCGAGATTACTTTCTACCGTGAAGGAAATAGTTTGTTCCGATAAATCATATTTCTGCGATGTCTCTGACGGGGTGATTGTAAAGTAAGGTACACAGGCTTGTGTGATATTTACTACTATCGGTTCGTCAAGAAGCGGACTTTCCAGAGTAACATCGGCTGAACGGATTTTGTATGTTTCGTTTTCGGCAACGGAGAACAATAGTGTTGTTTTACCGATAAATTCGCTTTGTTTTTCTAATGTCAGCCACTCCTTGCTGTCGTCGCTGTAAGTAATGGTAAGATCGGAAACATTACTTTCAAACTTGATAGACACATCACTTTTCTTTCGGGGCAAATCGATTTTTTGTTCGGTTAGTAAGTCTACAGCATATACTGGGGAACATTCCACTTGTAGGGGGACTACTGTAGAACCAACGAAGAATTTGAAAGTTGCAGTGCGGATTTCATCCAACGAGTTGGGATCAATGGTGAATGTAACTTCGTCTCCACTTTTTCCTGATGTAGCTGATGGGTGTGCCCAGTCGTATGTGCCTGCTAATCTCCAGTCGTTCGAACTTGTGACGGTTACGGCAACTTCGCCTCCTAAACCGTTTATTTTTATTTCATTTGTTGATAATGAAAGCGAGTCATTCATTTCATTTACCGGTTCGTCGCTATCAGAGCAACCCCACAGAAAGAGGGTTGCTGACAATACTATCGATATTCTTTTTAATAGATTCATTTTATGTATTTTATTTAAGCGTTAAAAGAGTAATATATTAGCGTGCCGTACGAACAGTACTGTTTTTGGGATAATAATAACTTGGACGTATAAGGCTCTCATCATACAATCCTAAGCAAACATTTTCGCAATATTTTAGCTGGTCTTTTTTCTCTTCGTCCGAAATGTATTTAGGAGGAGTGGGAGAGAAAAACATATAGTAACCATATCCTTTATTCTTTTGGAACGTGCAGTGCTGGTACTTGTATCTCCGCTATCCCGAAAGAGCTCAATAGACATACCTGCACATTGTTTCAATGTCATACCTATGCCTGGATCTTCTGATCTTCCATAATCTGCTACAGAATAGTCGCAATATTGTCCGGGTTCTACTCCATCGATAATTTTTAGTTTATCGGCATGTAAACTTCCCAAACTATATAGTGATACAATCTTTTCCGGCATGGCTTTCTTACATTCATACATTAAGCGGGAACCAGCTTCTACAGAGTGCTCCGCCAGCCAAGGATTGGAAAGCACCGGATCATTCGAATATTCATCGTCAAAAGCTACACCGTCCAAGTTATATCCACGACAATAAGCGGCTATTTCACGGGCAAACTCTTTGGCTCCCATTTCAGAAAGTTGGGCTACGCCTGCTTGATCATGATTTCCCAGGATACTGATGATAACCCTCATACCAGCTTTGCGGAGTGGCTGGAGATACTCATCATTGTGGTCGAGTAGGAATTGTACATTATCGTTATTAGATATATATACTCGTTGTTTTTTGGCATCCCAGTTTATATTGGCTGCAAAAAGAACTACGTCATCAAAGAAATATTTGCCACTGGCTGTTTTGAATTCTAATGCATTAAGAGGATTTGCATCATTCACTTCAAAGTAAATTACGGTTTTTACAGCATCTTCTCCTTTGTTATGATTGGCTTTATGACGACAATCCTGTACTAACAATACCATATGTTTGGACATTTCGGAAAATGAGATACTTTCGGTCGGTGAAGTTGCAGTCAATGGGACGATGTACGTTTTATCTTCTTCCATACCTTCAAAAGCAGTAAGTGTTACTTTCAGACCGGGAGTTGTCGTGTCATCCGGTGCGAGCAGACAAGCACCGTTGTTGGTGATTGTTACATTTTCTGCAGGAAACATTTCGAAATCCGTATTGTGGATGGCATTGTAGGTGGTTACGTAGGATTCGTCTACGGTAATTGTTACATCTACTCCCGTTTTCGGTTGTTTAGAAAGACGAAATACAATATCTGTTGATTGTTCGTCATTGCGCAGTTCCACTATTGAGTTGTTTTTGTTAGTGGCTGCATCAAGCAACATGCCGTTGATTTGTGTAGCAGAAAGATAAGCGCTTTCATCTGCTGTAAATTCAAGTTCTTCATCACAGGATGTAAAAAGCCCTGCGGTAAATACTGCCAATGGCAGAAAAGCATATTTAATGTGGTTTATCATATTCATATTCTGTTAAAAGATTATTTGTAAAGAGGTAACAGGTTATTTTTCGGGTAAGGTAACGAATTCCCATTTTGGAAGATTCTCGATGGTCAAGTCATACCCGCTTGCGCTATGGTCTTTCACTGTTTGTCCTTCGCCTTCATCAAATTTCCAGTATGCTATCAAGCCTTCTGAGGCAGGATCTGCAGTATAGAAATGATTGACAGCTTGAATTTCTTCGGCTGTAAGAGCACGGTTCCAAATACGCACTTCGGCTACTGAACCGTTGAAGAACCGTTGTTCATTGTAAGAATATCCAATCCAGAAACAGCGTGCTTGTCCACCGCTTTCGTCCGAATGTTTGGTTCCTAAGCTGACTGTATTCAATCTTGAGAATTTTTTGGAGGCTTTTTCTATTCCGTCAATATATATCTTTGCCTCTCCTTCCTTGAAGGTGACAGCTACATGATACCATTTGTTGCCGTCAAACTGTAAGTCGGAGTTGGTAAGATTCCCGTTAGAAGTAGCGAGTTGAAGCTGGTTAGAAGGTACGCCTGCGTCGCCGATACGAAGTAGATACTCGCCTTCGATACCCATCAGTGTGCTTATCTCATTTTGAGTTGAGAGGCTTTAAAGAGTAGCTCCAGCGTATTTTCTTTCATGTTATTGAATCTTTCATCATTGTTGAAGTCTGGGTAGGCACGATTTTCGTTTAGATTGCACACTACGTTGATAAGTGAGGCTCCATGAAACACATAGTAATAATTTTTAGCGCTTTGCAGTACTTCGATTCCTTCGACAGACTGGATGGTGACGGGTAATACATAAGTGAAGTCTGCATCCAGTTCTCCCGTGTTGATAAATTGGATAGGCAGTATGTTGCTGGAAACAGCACCGGCTTTAATAGTCACTTTGTTCTCTTCCATTACATAATGTGTTTCGGGAAGTAGTATGGCTGCCTCATCGTAATATGCACTCCGGTAGGTATCTAGTAATTCCGGTGCCGCTGCCATTGTTACTTTGATATCATGTGCTTCCGGTTTGGCTATTTCCACCGAAAGTCCTTTTACTATATTGGTGTCTCCTGCCTTGAACAGGATTTCCTGAGTGAAGGCTGTTGTGGAAAGGAAAAGTTTATTGTCGTAATGCTGTTCGTCTTCATTACTCTGACATCCAGTCAAGGTGATGGAGAAAGCGATGAACATCATCATTATTAATTTATTCAGTTTCATAACTTGTTTTTTATTTAGCGGTTGGACTAAGGATATTAATTGCTTCTCTGACGTTGGGGTATATTTTTGCGGGATTGAAATAATCCTGCTCTACTCCATCCACAGAGATTCCGGCTTTATATAATTGGGTACTTCTTGCAGAGTCCATTCGGCAGCGGCAACGATGGCAGATCTCCCATCCACCACACCATATTGGTCACCCATGTTGCTGAGATATGGAGTGGTTACTCCCATAATAAAGCGGTCGGTCAGTACGCCTTTGGCGGATGCCATCAGTACGAGATAAGACATTTCGTAGAGATTTTTGGCACTGTGGGCGTTGACAATGACATACTTGCTTTCTACCAATATCTCTTTACCGATGACGTTTTGCGGACTTCCTTTGAAGACAATCTCTTTTCCTGCATGGGCGGCTTTCCATTCTGTCAATAAGTTGAAGAATGCGCCTTGGCGTGCTGTTTCAGCAGCTGTCTTTTTTTCATCCTGCAACAGGGAGTTGAGGTCGAAGCAGGTGAAGTTAATCACTATACCGTCTGTTCCCAGTGCATTGATGGCATCCAATTGCCGGGCTGTTTCTTTTTTACAGTATTCAATGAAACGCCGTGCGTTGACAATAGCCGGATCTTCATCTGGTGTTTCATCTTCGCTCTCTAGTTCGTTTTCCTTCTCTGAAGTTTCCGTGTTGGAGGCATCTTCCGCCTCTTTTTCAAGAATGGCTTGCCATGCACTTTCAATGGCGTCAAAGTTGATCAGTCCTAATACTTTTGTTCCTTTTTTGCGGATTTCATCCATTTCGGTGATATGTATCTCGTTCACGTCGAAGATGTTGTTCAGGCAGATATAATCTATACTGTCGGGCAGTGCCGTGAGATGTTGGCTCTGATTAGTGGGAGCAGTGCTAAGATTATTCATGGAAACAATGACAATAGCATGCTCACTAGACTTGAAGTCGTTGAGTGACTTCAAGTATTGGGTATATAGTGCTGGATTCTGCTCTTGGATGGAAGGGTAACGAAGAGTGATACTTTCCGGTTCAGTCCAATCCGAACAGGCAGCCAGCATCATCAGGCATGCGATGAGTGCAGGAAGAGTATGTTTGAATATCTTTTTCATATAACTACGGTATAAAATATTTTTTATTTACAGGATTTGTTTCACTAAGTTTCACAAGGACTTGGTGTATAAATCTGGATTTTGCATCTCTGATATTACATTGATAAATATATTATTCATACAATATTGAATGATTAAAGGTTAATCACTAAGGTTTACATGCCCACCATAAATCAGTAGCCATATTATCTGCTCTCTTCAGATAATTGTTAACAGCATATTGTACATTGACTGTATTGTCTATATATTCTGCAGATGGATAAGGCATACGACGTGCTCCTTTTTTATTATCCACAGTTCCACCACTCATGTTGCCTTCGTCAGTAGTCGGAATCAATTTAGGATAACCTGTACGGCGATAATCCGCCCATGCTTCATTTCCTAACATCCAATTAGCTATCCATTTCTGAGTAATGATCCGTTCCTGTTTCACCTCATCGGTAGAAGACTCATCCCATTTTATCGTAATTGTTGAAAGCTGAGAATTGTATGAGTTGAGTCCGGAAGGATCTGTATAGGTGGTTGGTATCTTGCTTTCATCATTCAAATATTCTTCAGGGTTACCAGCGCTCCATTGTTCAAATGAAAGACGTATTCCTTGATTATAGAAATCACGTGCTTCTCCTCCCATATCAAACTTGAATATAGCTTTTCCTTCAGCTCTTAGAAAAGCAACTTCTGCTGCATTCATCCAAAGGATAGGATCGGAAGCTGAGATTTTTATCTTGGAATAGTTTATAAAATAATCTTTCACTTTTTCAAGGTTAATGCCTCGGCGCAATCCGACATATTCTTGGTCTTCCCAACCAGATTTCTCAAAATAAGCAGCACGACGTGCATCCGCATAACCATTCATATAGCAAACAATATCTGCTGCTACATGGCTGTCACCACCACTTGTTTCTTCATTATATCGAACAGCTGTATACAGTGGATTAGGTATTGTACCGAAATAATTCCATTTAGCATTATCCTCATTGGATTCTATTACACCAAATTCATGTTTCACTGCACTTTCGGCCATCTCTTGAGCTAATTTTTTATTAGCATAGGAAATCCGGATAGCTAAACGTAGTTTTAGTGAATTGGCAAACTTAATCCATTTCGGTACATTTCCGTCATATACGTGGTCTGCAGTAGCCACAAGAGCCGAACCACTATTTTCTGTCAGGATTTCTATTGCATGATTCAACTCCTCAAAGAACTTATTGTAAACTTCCTCTTGAGAATCGTAAGGAATGGTTATTTTTCCGTCTGCTCCAATTTTAGAATAAGGTATAGGACCATAAGTATCGGTCACACGACTCATTGCCGCTACTTTTATAATTTCAGCAATGGCATAAGGGACCGGATTGTTAGTAGCTTCAGATACACTTTTTACTGTTGACAAGTTACTATATAGAACCGGGATAACTTTATCACTTTTCAAGAAAACCCTTGTCCAGTCATCTGTCGGATTGAAATTAGAAATTGTAAATGCCCATGCACTCTTGGAGTCGGCAAAGTAACCTCCACATGGTCCTCCCAGCAAACAATCTGTAAACTGTGCTGTATTAACATCACTAGATACAACACAACCAGCCAAATTGCTCATTGCAGAACCCAAAGCGTAATCATCAGCTGCTAAACTTCCCGGTTGATATGGATTGGAGTTTATATCCATATATTGACTAGTGCAAGATATGAAAGATATGGTCAATGCCCCCAAAAACAGTTTATTTATTATATTATTTCTCATATTAATGCATTGTTTAGAATTTGAAACTTAGACTAAATCCTATATTACGTAAAGATGGCATCATAAAGTAGTCTATTCCTTGATAGAAGTTATCTGTAGAAGCAATACTTTCCGGATCGAATGGCGCTTTATTGTAGATCATCCAAAGATTACGCCCAATCATAGATATTTTAATGTCGCAAATATTATGCAACATCTTTCGAGGGAAAGTATATCCGAATGATACTTCTTGTAAACGGACATTAGTTGCAGAATAGGTGTAATATTGTGGAACTGAAGTTCCGCCACCGATAATTCCATACCATGTTTCCGGATTAACGCGGTCATTGCCGTTGACGAGCACATATCCATGATCTCTAGCTTCAGCAGTTGCCTCAGAAACACCGTAATAATCAAGCATAGCTTGTGTTCGTGAAAATACAACTCCTCCCAAACGTGCAGAAACAAGGAAACCTGCATTAAAATTATTCCAACTAAAATTATTACGCCAAGCTAAATTACCTTTGGGTAATACACTTCCTAGTTTTATATACTTTTTAGGGTCCTTGATTGTTTCGGTTGTCATTTTACCAGCTTGATCAATGTATATTTTATTATTAGTATCCCGTTTTAAATCAATAAAAGAATACAAGTCGCCCATACTGCCACCTTCCTTTAATAAGAAACGAGCTTCACCTAAACCTCCCATGTTGAGTGTGCCAATAGAGAAGTTTTCTCCTGTGATAGGATTAATAGCGTCGCTGGCCAAAGTTAAGATTTTATTCCTATTCATAGAAAATGTGAATCCGGTGTCCCAAGTGAATTTATTCCATGTATTTTTATATCCTAATGAAAGCTCGATACCTTGATTACGTACCGCTCCTGTTTGAATATACATAGCTGACCATCCACTGACTGGCAACTGCGGATTAAATGTCTGATTCATTGTTTTAGCATTATAATATGTAATGTCTAAATCAAAATTCTTCAAGAAGCGCATGGTTAATCCGACCTCAAATGATTGAGTTCGTTCTGGTTTCAAATTATATAAAGGATATTGGGTCATGATACTCCATTGAGCTGAGTTAGCAGTCCATTCATAACGAGGATTGGCCAAATATCTTCCGAAAGCACTACCTACAGATGCCCAGGAACCACGTAGTTTCATATAAGACAGATAATCTTTATTCAACTTTGGCATCAGTTCAGAAAGAACCACAGAAGCACCGACTGACGGGTAGAAAAAAGATTTGCTTTTCGAATTTGGTCCAGCTAACTGTGAGGGCCAGTCATTACGTCCTGTTAAAGTTATATAGTAGGTACTTTTATATCCTAATTCGGCAGAAGCAAATATAGATTGAGTCTGCTCTCTCCATCCCTCTTGCATACGTTCTGTTTTGCTAGGACTTAAATTTTGTATAGCAAAGAAGTTGGTTAAGCCTACAGTTTCACCTTTAAATGAATCGGTACCATCAGCAATCGGACCACGTACTTTCATTGCATCAGAACGTATATCGGAGAAAGAACCACCAACGTTTGCCTGCAATGAAATGATTTCACCAAACATTTTATTAATATTCACAAGGAAGTCTGCGTACAACTGCTTATCATTTGTTCGGGTAATTCCGTATAAGCCGCGAGACGACTTTTCCGTCAATTGAGTATTGGTGGAAGCATAGAACTTTTCTGTATAATCATTATTAGAATTATCCAAACGAACGCGACCGGAAACGCTCAACCAATCTAATATCTGATAACTTAAATTAGCATTCAGCATATAACGATCTTTTTTGTTCTCACGCAGATTGCGATAATTTACCCAATATGGATTTTGCATAGTCATGGCTTCATCACCAACGGGCCAATATTGAGTATAAATTTTGCGAGCCGGGTCGTAACGTTCGTACATACTAATATCTTCCCAGTCATTGCCACGCGGAAATAAATAAGCTCCTACTAACGGGTTATTATACGTACCTTGGTTCGTCATATTTCTATCATTTTGTAGAATATAACTTGCTCCGAAATCCAATGTCATTTTATCATCTAAAAAAGATGTTGTATTTCGGACTGTAAAGTTATAACGATTGTACTTGTTATTAGGAACAATACCTTTTGAATTTACGGCTGCTGCTGAAGCATATGTCTGATTTTTCTCTGTTCCGGTAGAAAATGAGACGCTTTCTGTAGCAATAACACCTGTTTGGAAATAGTCATCTTGAGGATTATAGCCAAAATAGTTGGTTTCTGTTAGTTTACGACCCCAGCTACGTGCCCCGGAAACATTCTGAACACCTTCCATACCTGTTCCATAACGGGTCTGAAAACGTGGCATAATAAAAGGAGATGTCAATTCAGTGTTTGAATTGACTGTAATATTAACCTTTCCTTCTTTTCCTTTTTTAGTCGTGATTACAATTGCGCCATTAGCAGCTTCCGAACCGTACAAAGCTGCTGCGGCAGCACCAGTCAAGACTGACATTGATTCAATATCTTCCGGATTGATATCGGCGATAGGCTCACTGGCGCCACGTGAGTCAAATTCCGTACCTCCACTTTTTGTTGAACGTCCTGAGAAAATGGGTACACCATCTATTACGTACAATGCATTAGAAGATTGCATAATTGATTTTGTACCACGCATCACTACTTTTGAAACACCACCAACACCTGATGAAGAGGCATTGATATTGACACCTGCTACTTTTCCACTTAAAGAATTGACAAAATTTGCATCTTTGTTAGATGTAATTTCATTTGTATTAACTTGTTGTACGTTATAACTTAAAGCTTTCTCCGAACGCTTGATACCCAATGCTGTAACAACGACTTCGTCTATTACTTGTGTATCATCCAACATCGTAATATTTATGGCTATCTGTCCTTTTAATGGAATTTCTTGTGTCTTATAACCTATATAAGAATAAACAAGGATAGGATTAAGACTTTTGGTAACGACTTTGTAATTCCCATCTAAATCTGTTATTGCACCATCCGTTGTCCCTTTAATCAAGATACTGACACCAATCAAGGGTTCTCCTTTAGCATCCAAGACTTGTCCGGTAATAGTACGCTCTTTCCCGGTTGATTGTTGTGTTGGATCAGGGCCCCCTTTTTCCGACAGATAAATAATATTCTCTTCTATTTTATAAGAGATATCTTTATTTTTCAGAAGTGTGTTTAAAACTTGCTCTAAAGAGGCATCTTTTACCTTTAGAGGTTCAACGACAATAGTTGATAATTTGTCATTGTAAAAGAATTGATACTTTGATTGTGCCTGAATTTGTTTAATCACACTCCCTAAAGTTGTACGAGGAGTCGATAAGGTCAACTGTGCCGCAGCCCATTGTACAGGAACTGCTATCAACAAAAGAATCAATAAAGCTCGAAATAGCTTCGACTTTTGAAGCGAATGTTTGCTTTCCATACATTTTATTTAATGGTTATACATTTTATTGAACTCCAAGGAAAGGTGTCGACTTTCCTTCCCTTTGCTAATAAAACAACACTAATTTAATAAACACTTAGTTGAATTTATAATTTTTTTCGGAAAAACTCAAAAATCTTTAGTTCATGACAGTGATATGTATTAAGTTAAACCGTATATTCTGTCTTCTCGTATAACATCTGTCACTTATGGATAATTTTAGTTACCAAGTCTTTAGGGAACTTATGCAAAATAATGTGATTAAAATCTTTAAACGATAACAAATATGAGAAGAACAGTAAAAAACAGTTGGTTTGCAGTAATATTGCTGACATGGGGGATGATATGTTTTTCATGTGAGGGCTGGACAGATCTGGAGAGGACCTTCATTATATCTGCTTAGAATATAAATCTCATTCCCCCTCTCTTCTCCGCCTGCTTATATTTCTTAATCTCCATTGAAAGATACTTCATTTGTTGAGCAAACATAAAATCGTGGATAGGACGTAAGTCTGGTTCTTCATCATCTTGAGGACGGGATGCTTCCAATGCCTGATAATATTCCAGTTTATCCTCTTTGAATATAGTAGCTAGAGGGAGTTGATGATAAGAGAGAATGTAGTTCATCAATAAGCGTGAAGTTCTCCCGTTTCCATCGGCAAACGGATGGATGCTGACTAGATAAAAATGGGCGTCGAAAGCTAACTGATAGATAGAGTCGGGTGTCTGAACTTGTTTGATACGCTGATTTAGTATTTCACATAGACGGGTTACTTCACGCTCTATTTTCTGATAGTTTACGAAATAACGGTCACCTACATGCACGGAAGATTTGCGCCAATCTCCTTTGGAAGAATCATAATCTCCTGCACTGGAATGAATTATAGTTCCTGTAGTACGCATCACGTGAGCTGAAATTTCCTGTATAAAAACAGGAGTAATTTCACGTTTCTTTCTAGCTTCTTCCACTATAAAACGCAAAGCTTCGAAATGGTCCTTTACCATATTATGATCATACAGCGGTTTTCCCTTGGCGGTGATACCGTCTACAATCAATAGGCGGCTTTCTTCTTCGGTGAGTGAACAGCCTTCTATTGCTGTGGAGTGGTGGGAAATGAATATTTCATTCATTAGCTCGAAATTCACAGCCTCTTTCAGTTTCAATTCATTAAATTGCTCTAGTAATGGTTGTATGGACATATTGTTATAGATTAGCTCTGCAAATATAAACAAATTATAGAGGAAAAAGATGCTGACAGGAAGATATCAGGGGAACTGCAACAAAAAATAATTTCATTCCCGTACGCGAAATGAACTAAACCGTATAGCTATTTAGTTAATACATAGTATAATATACCTTATTATATTCTCAAATAATTCTCACTGTAATGAGAAAAAATACTCATCGCGATGAGAAAATATTCTCATAGGGATGAGTATTAATTCTTATCACCGTGAGAAAATGTTCTTATCACGATGAGAAAATATTCGAGTAAGGATTATTGCTCTTTAGAGAAAGAATAAGGCATATCCTCTTCTTTCGTTCCTCTGTTCTTATTCGGTTGGTTACCCATATCCACTTTGATAGTGCCACCTTTGAATAAGTCTTCGTGACGGAGATAATTCTTGGTGTAATCAGTACCATTAACATTCAGCGAGTTGACATAGAAATTCTTCTTGCTGTTGTTCGGAGCATCAATTACCAGACTGTTGCCGTTTTCAAAATGAAGAGTAGCTTTCTTGAATAACGGGGCACCTATGATATATTCGTCCGTTCCCGGGCAAACAGGGTAGAATCCCAGTGCCGAGAATACATACCAGGCGGAAGTCTGCCCGTTGTCCTCGTCGCCGCAATAACCATCCGGTCCCGGAGTGTACATTCTGTCCATAACCTGGCGCAGCCAATATTGGGCTTTCCAGGGCTGACCGGCATAGTCATACAAGTAAATCATGTGCTGGATAGGCTGGTTGCCATGTGCATAGTTCCCCATGTTCATGACAGTCATTTCACGTATTTCGTGAATCACCTGTCCGTAGTAACTGTCGTCAAAAGACAGGCGGCACGGCAAATACGGAGTCCATCATGGTGATAAACATCTCTTTTCCGCCCATCAGGTCGATAAGGCCCTGAGGATCGTGGAATACAGACCAAGTGTAGTGCCAGCTATTTCCTTCCGTGAAGGCATCCCCCCATTTCAATGGAGAGAATGGAGACTGGAATGTACCGTCCTCATTGCGTCCGCGCATCAGTTTGGACTCTTTGTCGAAAAGATTTTTGTAGTTCATAGCACGTTTGGCGAAGAGGTTAATCTCTTTCTTCGGACGTTTCAGTTCTTTGGCGAGTTTGTAGATGCACCAGTCGTTGTATGCATATTCCAGTGTACGGGCAGCGTTCTCGTTGATTTTCACATCGTAAGGGACATAACCCAGTTTGTTGTAGTATTCGTATCCCAGACGTCCTGTAGAAGAAACTTCGGGGTGTACATTTTCCGTTCCGTGAAGCAATCCTTCATATAGTGTTTTACATCGTCCACTTTTACGCCTTTCATGTAGGCATCTACGAGGATAGAAGCGGAATTATTGCCGACCATGCAACCTCTGTGACCCGGACTTGCCCATTCGGGGAAGAATCCGCTTTCTTTATACGTATTGATGAGCCCTTCCTGCATTTCCTTGTTGACCGATGGGTACATCAGGTTCAACAATGGGAACAGGCAACGGAAAGTGTCCCAGAAACCGGTGTCGGTGTACATATATCCCGGCAGAACCTGGCCGTTGTAAGGACTATAATGAATCGGTTGTCCCGCAGCATCCAGTTCGTAGAACTTGCGTGGGAAAAGCAACGAACGATACAGACAGGAATAGAATGTACGGTATTGGTCGAGATTGCCACCTTCTACTTCTATCTTGCCTAATTCCTGATTCCAGGCTTCTTTTCCTTTCTTAGCCAGTTGCTCGATATTATCTTTGCCCAGCTCCTTCATGTTGACAGCCGCTTGCTCGAAGCTGATGAAAGAGGAAGCGATTCGGGCATGTACCTGTTCGCCTTTGTGTCCGGAAGCCGATGATAGCTCCCGCATGGTCGGTTGTCTGTTCGGCAACGTTTTCTTGCAGATTGCCGTTGGCTACCGTAGCTTTGTAAGTGAAAGGCTTGTCGAATTCAATGATGAAGTAATTCTTGAAGTTTTCGGGAACTCCGCCGCTGTTGCGTGTAGTGTAGCCGATAATCTTGTTTTCTTCCGGAATCACTTTGACATACGAACCCTTATCGAAAGCATCCACCACGACATAAGAATGGTCGTTTTCGGGGAAAGTGAAACGGAAAAGAACGGCACGTTCCGTCGGAACCATTTCTGTCACTACATCATGTTCTGCAAGATATACTTTATAATAGTAAGGAGTGGCAGTCTCGCCTTTATGCGAAAACCAACTGGCACGCTTTTCTTCATCAAACACGGGCTTGCCTACTATAGGCATGATAGAAAACTGCCCGTAATCGTTAATCCACGGACTGGGTTGATGAGTCTGCTTGAAACCGCGAATCTTATTGGCAGTATAGGTGTATTGCCATCCGTCTCCCATTTTTCCGGTCTGCGGAGTCCAGAAGTTCATTCCCCAGGGACGGGCGATGGCGGGATAGGTATTCCCTGTTGATAACTCGAAAGTAGATTGGGAACCCATCAGCGGGTTGACATACTGTGTCCAGTCTTTGGCTTTGGCAAAGACCGTGCAACTGAGTACACAAGCTATTAGTAATAGTCTTTTCATGGCATAATGTGTTTTAATAATTAGGCTTGTTAGTCATCTTGATTTCCATCGTTCCGCCGTTCACGATATCCTGATGGTTGAAGAATGGAGTATCCAGCACTTTGCCGTTCAGCATTATGCTTTCGATATATTTGTTCTTTTTCGTATTGTTCTTTAACTACAATGCTGAATTTCTTTCCACTGGGCAGATTGACTACCGCTTTATCGAAAGCGGGGCGGCCAATGGAATACACCGGTTTGCCCGGACATACCTGATAGAATCCCATAGAGTTAAGAACGTACCATGCAGACATCTGACCGCAGTCTTCATTGCCTGACAACCCGTCTACGCTGTTGGCGTATTGGCTCCGGTAAACGCTGTCTACCAACTCCTGAGTTCTCCACGGGCGGTTTACGTAGTTATACAAGTGGATAACATGATGGCTGGGCTCGTTGCCATGCGCATATTGTCCGATAAGACCGCTGATGTCCGATGAAGTCGTTTCGCCTTCGAGCGATGAATCGACAGTGAACAGAGAATCGAGTTTCTGTACAAATGCGTCCTTGCCACCCATCAGATTGACTAATCCCTCTACATCATGCGGCACAAACCAAGTCCACTGCCACGCTGTTCCTTCGCAATAATCATCGTTGCGGTGGGTCGAAGCACGCGGGTTGAACGGTGTGCGCCATTCGCCTTTCGAGTCAAGTCCGCGCATGAAGCGGGTCGACTTGTCGAAGTAAAATTCGTATGCTTTGGCAAAACGCTCGTATTTGGCTTTGGATTCAAAGTCGTTCATAGCTTCCGCGAAGATAGAGATGCACCAGTCGTCGTACGCATATTCCAGCGCTTTGGCTACTGATTCGTTTTCGCGGTCGCAGGGGATATAGCCGATAGCGTTTTTGTAATACTTGGCGGCATGAGATGCGGCAATACCAAATCCGGACATTTGATGCCGGTAGTGTCATATTCGGCTGCACGCAGGCAGGCTTTGTACGCCTCTTTCGCGTCAAAATTACGGTAACCTTTCATATAAGCATCCACAATGACGGGGACGGCATGGTAACCGATCATCGTACCGGTATAGTTGGAAGCCAAATCCCACATCGGGTATATTCCGCCTTCCTGATGTTTCTTTATCAGCGAGTTGATGAATTGATTGTTCAAATCGGGGTCGATGATTGTCATCAACGGGTGCAATGCGCGAAAAGTGTCCCACAGTGAGAATACAGTATATATAGGGTTGACAGTATCTCCCTGATGCACTTCGAGATCCATCCCTAAATAACGTCCGTCGGCATCGGTGAACAGGTTCGGACTGATGCCCGTGTGATAGAGGGCGGAGTAGAAGATGGTTTTATCTTCCTTGTCGGAAGTAGTAATGTCTATCTTCGACAAATATTGGTTCCAGGCAGTGCGTGCGTCTTTGCGTACCTTATCGAAATCCCATGCGGGGATTTCTGACTCCACATTCTTGCGTGCCGCCCGCTACGTCGACAGCGGAAACACCGACTTTCACAAGTACCTGTTCGTCTTTCTTCGTGTTGAAATGCAATAACGCTTTGCAGACGGGAAGCCGCTTGCCGTCGTCCATAGTGACGGAATCGGTGACGAGTGTGTAAGAGAACGGTTTGGAGAACTTGGCGTAGAAGTTAATGTACTGGTCGAACGCCCAATAAGTTGTTTTCTTGTGTCCGCAGATTTCCGTGTCGCTAATCACTTCGATTTCCATTTCCGAGTTGGTCTGACGTTGCAGGCTGTAATCCAGATCGATGATAAAACCGGATTCGGTACTTTCGGGGAAAGTGTAGCGGTGGATAGCACCGCGGCTGGTGGCTGATATTTCAGCTTTTACCTGATAAGTATCGGAATACGGAATAATAGCCCGTTCTGCCGTTTCATTCTCGTGTGAGAAGGCAGAGGCATAGGCCAGTGTCTGGCTTTGAGGGTCGGTGGTCAGATAGTTCTGTTTGCCGACGGTGGGCATGAGCAGCACATCTCCGTAGTCGCAACAGCCTGTACCGCTGACGTGTGTATGAGAGAAACCATTGATGGTGGAGTCTGCATAATAATACCCCGAACAAGCATCCCATCCGTCAATCCGTGTGTCCGGACTGGGCTGAATCATGCCGTGGGGAACTACTGCTCCGGGGAAACGTGTGTCCATGTCCGCCTGTCCCGATAAAGGGATTGACATAAGCACTGTAGTCTTTTACGCTAGTGGGGGCTGTGCAGGAGCTAAGTGTGAATATTCCTCCTAAACATCCTACTATTAGGAATGTTTTCAATTTCATGGTGTTAATAGCTTTTTAGTTTCATCGGAACCGTCTCTCTTATTTGGGAGAAATAAAGATGTTGTTTCCGACAATTTTGTAATCAATAGGTATAGAGTTCTGCAATGATTTCAGTACGGATTCGATATTCGATTTCCGTTTCAGTACACCGGAGTAGGTCTTGTTCCGGCCGGATGTCGGGAGACAGGATAATCTTCACTTCGTAGAAGCGTTCCAATGCTTTGGTGATGGTGAAGATATCGGCTTTCTGGAATGGAATCAGGTTGTCGTGCCATACGGCGTCCATCTTGGCGTCCACTTGTTTCACAGTCAGCCGTCCGTTGTTCTTGTTCAGTTCCGCACGCTGTCCGGGGGCGAGGATGATTTGCCCTTCTTCCTTGTTGCCCTTCACTTCGATTTCGCCTTCAATCAGTGTCGCTTCCGCTATCCGGCAACGTTTGTCGCATTTGAAGTTGAACGTTGTTCCCAATACACGCACACGCATGGCATAACTCTGTACGGTGAACGGCTTGTGGCGGTTTTTGGTGACTTCGAAGTAGGCTTCCCCTTCCAAGTATACGTTACGTTCCTTCTCGGAAAACTCACGCGGATATTTTAATGTTGCCGAGTTGTTCAGCCATACTTTGGTGCCGTCCGGCAGGACAACTTCTTTCACGATGCCTTCGTTGGCGACGGCAACCATCACCTGCTGGTCGGTTCCGTTCTGATAGAACCAGTATCCGGCTCCGCCACCGATGACCAGCATCACGGCAACAGCAGCCGCGTATCTCATCCAGCGATGCATACGCAGTATCTTTTTTTGTTTTCCTTTCTCTTCGTCCAGCTTCTTGTAAAGCTGTTTTTCCGCACGTGCCATCCGTTGCCCGTCGGCATATTGGTTGAATTTACCCAAATGATAAACCTCTTCCATGCGGAATAACTGACGGGCATTTTCTTCCGATTCTTTCATCCAAGTATTTACTTCGACGAGCTCCTCTTCCGAACATTGTCCTGTCAGATATTTGTTGATTATATCTTCACTCAGATTACTCATTTTCTTTTCCTTCATATTAATAATACAATTCAGAACGCAAAAACACTTATCATTGTCGACATAAAAATAAGAAAAGAATCATCCAAAGCGGATTGAGACGACCGCGCAAGTACTTCAAAGCCTTGTACATATGTGCCTCTACTGTGCGGAGCGAAACTCCGAGAGCATCGGCTATCTCCTTGTTTTTCATGTCGTGCAGATAGCTGAGCTTGAAAACTTCCCTGCATTTGTCCGGCAGTTCGTTAATCGCATCGTGGATTTCTTTACGGAGCTCTCTGTCTTCAATCCGGCGGATCACTTCGTTGTTGTCCGGCTGGTAAAACTCGGCACGCCTTTGGTTGATTTCCTCCATGGCGGCACAGTAACCGTCTTCCACGTTCCGGTGCTTCAATACATTGAGGGCACGGGTATAGACGGCACGATAGAGGAAAGCCTGAATCTGGTCGCCTATCTCTATGTAGTCTTTCCGTCTCCATAGTTCTACAAACACATCCTGCACCACATCTTCAGCTTCTTCGTCTCCCACCAGGCGGGTGGAATAGAAGATGAGGCTGGGGTAGTACCTGCGGAATAACGTCTGATAGGTTACATCGAAGTTTTCATTCATTCTCTCAATAGTTTTGTTTGGGTTATTTTAAGGATTCTTTTCTTCGAAGATGACTCCGATTGCTTTGGGAGCCGCGCCCATTTCGAACTCGACGGTGGCTCCACTCATGATTTGCTCATGAGTGAGGTACGTTTTGTCGTAGGGTTGTCCGTTTACTTTGATGGATTGGATATAGATATTCTTCTTGCTCACATTGGGGGCAAGTACGGTGAAAGTCTTGCCGTTTGCCAGGTGCAACTGCATTTCCGGGAAGAGGGGAGTACCTATTTCATACTTTCCGCTGACGGGGTTTACGGGGTAGAATCCCATAGCGCTGAAAACGTACCATGCCGACATTTGTCCGCAGTCTTCATTGCCGCAAAGACCGGCAGGCTCGTTCTTGTAGAGTTCGTTCATTACTTTGGATACGTAGTATTGAGTGCGGTCACTGAAGCCGATCGAGTTGAACAGGTAGATGACGTGATGGCTCGGTTCGTTGCCATGCGCGTACTGGCCTATCATTCCCGTGCTGAAGAGGGGAAGTTCGGCATCTGCTGCCGGATGGTAGGTGAACATGCTGTCCAGTTTTTCGGCAAATCTATTTTTACCTCCTACAAGGTCTATCAGTCCGTCAACGTCGTGTTGTACCGACCAGAAATATTGCCATCCGTTGCTTTCGCAGATGTGCGGGGTGTAGTCGTCGGCTTTGAAGTCTTTGATAAAGGCTCCCTTGTCATCGCGTGGCTGCATGAAGGAGATGGCGGGATTGTAGACGTTCTTGTAGTTCTGCGAACGTTTGTAGAACGTCTCGGCGATGTCCTGCTTGCCCATCTTCTTTGCCATTTCGGCGATGCAGTAATCGTCGAAGGCATATTCCAATGTCTTGGATAACGACCAGTTTTCGGCGTTGTAGTTGTCGGTCACGTTGTAGGGGATGTATCCCAGTTCTTTGTAGAGCCCGATGCCGCGGTAGTTGTCGAGGTTGGCGGTTGCTACACAGGCGTTCAATGCTTTTTCCGCGTCAAAGTCGCCGATGCCTTTCAGGTAGGCGTCTACGATGACAGGGACGGCGTGGTAACCAATCATCATGTCTGTTTCGCTTCCGTAGAAGTTCCACACGGGCAGGCGTCCGTTCTGTTCGTAGAAGGCGATGAAGGATTTCACCATGTCGTTGACACGTTCCGGTTCGGTGTAGGTGAAGAGGGGATGGGCGGCACGGTAGGTATCCCACAGGGAGAAAGTGCTGTAATTTACCCACCCGTCGGATTGGTGTATCTTTTTGTCGGGACCGTAGTAGGCTCCGTCTACATCACTGTAAATGGTGGGGGCAATCATTGAATGATAGAGGGCGGTGTAGAAGTTTACTTTGTCATTCTTGTTGTCGCTCTTTATTTCAATCTTTCCGAGTTGCCGGTTCCAGTTTGCTTTCGTTTCGGCGAGGTATTTGTCGAAGTCGTTTTCGGGCACTTCAGCTTGCAGGTTTTTGGCTGCGCCTTCCATGCTTGTGCCGGAAATAGCTGTGTTCACGAGAATCTGTTCGCCTTCCTTGGTGTTGAAGTCGAAGCGGGCGATGACGGCCGTGCCGATGCGCTTGTTTTCCTTGATGATGGCTGTCGTGTCCAGTTCCATTTTCTCAAAAGGACGGGAGAAGCGGGTGCAGAAATAGATGTGCTGGTCGCGTGCCCAACCGTCGGAGAAGCGGTATCCTTGGATGGTGACGGAGTCTATCACTTCGATATGTGAGTCGTTGGTGAAATCCCAGTTCATGGCTTTCTTCAGGTTTAGGAAGATGGCGGACTGGGCTTCGGGGAAGGTGTAACGCTGGATGCCGCAGCGTTCGGTTGCGGTCAGTTCGACGTTGATATTGTAGTCTTTCAGGCGTACTTGATAGTAGCCGGCGTAGGCACTCTCGTCCTCATGGGAGAATTTGGAGTGGATGCCCAGCGGAGCTTCGGCTTCTTTGTATGGCAGGGTGACGGGCATAAAGGAGATGTCGTATAAGTCTCCTGCTCCGGTGCCGGAGAGGTGCGTGTGGCTGAATCCGGCAATCGTGCTGTCCGGATAGAAATAGCCGGAGATACGGTCCCATCCGGGGAGTCCGTTGTCGGGACTGAGTTGTACCATGCCGAAAGGAGCTTGGGCGCCCGGGTAGGTGTTTCCGGTGAAGTCGGTTCCGATAAATGGATTTACATAAGATGTGTAATCTGTTTCGTGTTTATCTTGTGTAGGGGTACAAGAAATTAGCATGCAGGTTAACAGCAGGCATAGATAAGTGGATGTTTTCATCATTCTTCCGGTATTAGTGATTACTTATTTTATTTATTTGAAGGATAAGAAAAATAATTAATCTGCTTGCAAAGGTAGAAAAAAACTGTGACAAGCCTACTGTATGGACTTAATATTTTTTTAATGAGGAAGATGGGGCGCTGTTGTTGTGTTTTGTTCCCGGTGCCGGACACGTCCTTCCTCGGTGCCGAAGGGGGCCTTCCCCGGTGCCGGACGGTGTGTTCCCCGGTGGCGGAATCCGTGCCTAAAAAAATAGGAGCTGTTGGGAAGAACAGCTCCTATCTTTATTAATCTTTATCTTCTTGTTTTAGTCTTAGATTCCTGCAAGTTCCAGTACCTTTTCGACTGCCGCATTCAATCCGTCAACATTCTTGCCACCGGCAGTTGCGAAGTGTGGCTGACCGCCGCCCCCCTTGAATCAGTTTGGCAGCTTCTTTCACCAGATTGCCGGCTTTCAGACCTGTCGCTACCAGATTGTCGCTCAGCATTACTGTCAGCATCGGCTTGCCGTGGTCTATACTTCCGGCTACGAAGAATAAATTCTCCGTAATCTCGCCACGAAGCTGGAAAGCAATGTTTTTCACTACTTCTGCCGGTAGCGGAGCGCAGAATTTGATAACTTTGATGCCGTGAACTTCTTGTACATTCTTCAGCAGTCTTTCTTTCAGGGCAGCTTCTTTTTCTTTCATGAAGTCTTCCACCTGTTTCTTCAATCCTGCGTTTTCATCAATGTACTTGCGGATGGCGATACCTAAATCAGGAGCATTGTTGAAGAGTGCCTTCAAATCGCTGAGTGTGTCCTGAACGGTGTCCAGGAGTTCCTCTACACGTGCTCCTGTGTAAGCTTCGATACGGCGGACACCGGCAGCAACGGAGCTTTCCGACATGATTTTCACCATACCGATGTTTCCGGTTGCAGCTACGTGCGTACCACCACAGAATTCGATGGAAGAACCGAACTGGATAACACGTACCTTGTCGCCATACTTTTCACCGAAGAGGGCGATAGCTCCCAGCTCCTTGGCTTCTTCGATAGGAATATTGCGGTACTCCTTCAAAGGTATGTTGGCACGGATTCTTGCGTTAACGATATGTTCCACTTTACGGATTTCTTCATCGGTCACTTTCTGGAAGTGGGAGAAGTCGAAACGTAATGAATCCGGAGTCACCAGCGAACCTTTCTGTTCGATATGCTCACCCAAGACTTCGCGCAGGGCAGCGTCCAGCAAGTGGGTGGCCGAGTGATTGGCTGCGCAGGCAGCACGTTTGTCAGTGTCTACACAAGCCATCATCGGAGCTTCCGGATGTTCGGGCAACTTTTTGGTAATATGTATCGGAAGGTTGTTTTCTTTCTTGGTGTCGACTACTTCAATCGTCTCGAACTCGCTTACCAATACACCGGTATCACCTACCTGGCCGCCACTTTCCGCATAGAACGGAGTGTAGTCAAGTACAATCTGATACAATGTCTGGTTCTTCTGTCTGATTTGGCGATAGCGAAGGATGGAAGCTTCGTATTCGGTATAGTCGTAACCGACAAATTCAGTTGTTCCCTCTTTCAGCGTAATCCAGTCACCGGTTTCGATGGCGGCAGCGTTGCGGGCGCGTTGTTTCTGTTGCTGCATCTCTTCGTTGAACTCTTCGATGTTGACGGTCATTCCGTTTTCGCGGAGAATCAACTCTGTCAGGTCGAGCGGGAAGCCGAACGTATCATATAAGGTAAAGGCGTCTTTACCGCTGATTTCTGTTTTTCCTGCCGCTTTCGTATCTTCCATGGTCTTGTCAAGCAAGCGGATACCTGTCTCCAGTGTGCGCAGGAATGATTCTTCTTCTTCCTTGATTACCTTTTCGATCAGTGTCTTTTGTGCAATCAGTTCAGGATAAGCGTCTCCCATGTTGTCGATGAGTACGGGCAGCAACTTGTACATGAATGCCTGCTTCTGTCCGAGGAACGTGTATCCGTAACGGACAGCACGGCGAAGGATACGGCGGATTACATAACCGGCCTTGGCATTGGACGGCAACTGACCGTCTGTGATAGAGAAAGCAATCGTACGGATATGGTCGGCAATCACGCGCATGGCGATGTCCTGCTGCTTGTCTTTTCCGTATTCTGTATTCGACATGGCTGCGATAGCTTTCAGCATCGGCTGGAATACATCTGTATCGTAGTTGGAAGTCTTGCCTTGCAATGCCATGCAGAGACGTTCGAATCCCATGCCGGTGTCGATAACTTTAGCCGGAAGCGGTTCGAGACTGCCGTCTGCCTTACGGTTATATTGCATGAACACGAGGTTCCAGATTTCAATCACTTGCGGATGGTCGTGGTTTACGAGGTCGCGGCCGGAGATTTTGGCACGTTCTTCTGCCGGGCGAAGGTCGATATGGATTTCGGAACATGGTCCGCAGGGGCCTGTGTCACCCATTTCCCAGAAGTTATCGTGCTTGTTACCGTTGATGATATGGTCTTTCGGCAGGAATTGTTCCCAGTAAGAAGCGGCTTCGTCGTCGCGGCCCAGTCCTTCTTCGGGGCTTCCTTCGAATACGGTGGCATAGAGGTGTTCCGGATTAAGTTTCAGCACGTCTACCAGATATTCCCACGCCCAGCCGATAGCTTCTTTTTTGAAGTAATCGCCGAACGACCAGTTGCCGAGCATCTCGAACATGGTGTGGTGGTACGTATCGTGTCCTACTTCTTCCAGATCGTTGTGTTTTCCGCTTACGCGCAGACATTTCTGAGAGTCCGCGACTCTCTGGTATTTCGCCGGGTGGTTTCCCAAAATAATATCTTTAAACTGGTTCATACCCGCGTTGGTAAACATCAGGGTAGGGTCGTCTTTTATCACCATAGGAGCCGACGGAACGATGTGGTGTCCTTTCGACTCGAAGAAATTCTTGAATGAATCTCTGATTTCTTTTGCAGTCAACATATATTCTATATATCTATCGTTGAGGTTAATATTCTCAAAAAACTGTGCAAAGATAGCGTGTTTTTATTACTTTTGCCGTATTAACAAGCGAAATATTTCCAAAAGATGCGCAAAGTATACTACATCTATAATCCACAGACCCAGACTTATGACCGAATTTACCCTACCGTCCGGCAGCGTGCACTTAGCATTTTACGCCGGCTTTTCTATGGAATGGGGTTGGGCGCAGGGTGTTTCATCGTGCTGCTCCTTATCTTCGGCTCTCCGTCGGAGAAAGAATTAAGAATCGAAAACAGCCGCCTTCTGGCACAGTATAACGTGATTTCCCGCCGCTTGGACGATGCAATGGGAGTGCTTCAGGATATTCAGCAACGTGACGATAACCTCTATCGGGTTATTCTTCAGGCAGATCCGGTTTCTCCTGCTATCCGTCAGGCGGGTTATGGTGGCACGAACCGTTATGAGGAATTGATGGATTTGGCGAACTCCAAGTTGGTTGTGAATACGACTCAGAAACTGGACGTGCTCTCTAAGCGGTTGTATATTCAGTCAAAGTCTTTTGACGACGTGATAGATATGTGCAAGAATCACGATGAGATGTTGAAATGTATTCCGGCCATCCAGCCTATTTCAAACAAGGATCTTCGGCAGACGGCTTCCGGTTACGGCACGCGCATCGACCCTATTTATGGTACGACGAAATTTCATGCGGGGATGGACTTCTCCGCACATCCGGGAACGGACGTGTATGCTACCGGAAACGGAACTGTGGTAAAGGTAGAATGGGAAACCGGGTATGGGAATACGATTGAAATCGATCACGGCTTCGGTTATATGACCCGTTATGCGCACTTGCAGGGATTCAATACGAAAGTAGGAAAGAAAGTGGTGCGTGGTGAGATTATCGGGAAAGTGGGCAGTACGGGAAAGAGCACCGGCCCGCATCTCCATTACGAAGTGCACGTGAAAGGGCAGGTCGTGAATCCGGTGAATTACTATTTCATGGATTTGAGTGCGGATGATTACGAGAAGATGATTCAGTTGGCTGCCAACCACGGTAAGGTGTTCGATTAATCTTCTAAAAAAGGAATGTTATGCTTCATACGGATAAAGAACTGAAACTATATTATTCAATAGGAGAGGTGGCCGATATGTTCGGAGTCAATCAATCCCTGCTCCGTTTTTGGGAAAAGGAGTTTCCTCAGATCTCGCCCAGGACAATAGGAAGAGGAATACGCCAGTACCGCAAAGAGGATGTGGAGACGATCGGGCTTATCTATCATCTGGTGAAAGAGAAAGGGATGACTCTTCCGGGAGCCCGGCAACGTCTGAAAGATAATAAAGAAGCTGCGATTCGTAATTATGAGATTGTGAACCGGCTGAAGGCGATAAAAGACGAACTGTTGGCTATCAAGGCGGAATTAGACCAAAGGTAGACGATAGCCTTTTTTTCCAAAATCTACTTTGTTGAGTAAAAAATATAGGGCTGTTGTAACACTTGATTGTGTTGCAGCAGCTTTTTTCTTTATACTTTCATAATACTCTTATACAGTCTATTTAACAGTTGGTTATGCGATAATATAGGTATCGGCATCAGATAAAAAGTGTGTTCTTTATCATAAATGGTTTGTTACCTGTCAAATGCCCGAAAAAGCTCTTCTAAAACTATGGTAAATTCGTTTCTACTCCTATATTTGTGATGTGGTTTATTTGTTTTCATTCAAAGAAAAAAGGCTATGAAATACTCATTTATATACATATTATTTCTATCAATTTTTACTCCGTTGCATGCTCAGTATATGCAAACGATTAATTGTGATAACGGGCTAAGTAATCGGAGAGTCTTTCAGATTGTGAAAGACAAGTCTCATTTTATGTGGTTTGCAACGCGGGCAGGATTTGATCGGTATGATGGTAAGAATATCCGTCATTATACCTTGCCTCAGACCAAAGGCTCACGTATTTTTGGTTTAGCGACTTCATCTGACGGTGATATATGGGGATTTAGCAGTCATGGTAATCTGTATCATTATGATAAGGATAAAGACAGTTATAGTTTACAGTTGAGCCTTGATTCGCTTTTGCAAACGGATGAACCGTTCATTTTTAAGATCTATGTGGATACTCGCAACTCTATTTGGATTTGCTCCTCTCAAGGGCTTTACTGTTATTTTCCACAAGAGAAGAAGTTATCTGCGGTCACAGACTTGAATGGGAAAACCGTTTATGAAATAAATGAGTTGGAAACCGGTAGGTATGCGTTGTTTACCGGAGAAGGATTTTATCTTTTGAAAGTGGTGGATAAACCTTTTAAGGTGAATTTGCAGAGTGTACCCGACCGGGGAGTCGCCGTTTCACAGGTGCGCACCTCTTACTACGATGTTTCAAATAAAGAAATATGGCTGGGGAATTTTACCGGTGAACTTTATGTATATAAGTTTGAAGACCGGAAATTCATACCGGTTTCTCTTGGGGGCAATCATTATGCTGTCCGTTCTATGACGGCAGACGACCATGATAATATTATTGTCGGGACTGACGGTGGAGGAATTATGTTTATAGATAAGAATACACGTCAGGTTGTAGCGACAATGACTGAAAGCGAAGATCAGTCGAATGACTTGATTAGCAAGAACGTCTACGACATTTATTGTGATAAAGATGGGAAGATATGTATTGGAACCTATAACAGAGGCATTTGTGTATATAATCCGCATACGTTTGATGTGACTATGACACTGCATGAAAAAATGAATCCGAACTCATTGGCGCATAGTTATGTCAATGCTTTGCTTGAAGACAAAGATGGAGATATGTGGTATGCTAATAATAAAGGGGTAAGTGTGTTTATTACTTCTGCCTGTAAATGGAAACACTTTTTCACGCAGGACAACAGTATAATGTCTTTGTGTGAAGACCGTAATGGGAATGTCTGGGGGGCAGGTTTTTCGGCCGGTGTATATTCTTTGAATAAGCGTACCGGAAGTATGCGGCATTTTACAGTAGAATCTACTGGGAAAAGATGGTGACGAATGATATTACTGCTATCTATGCCGACAGGGATAACGATATTTGGATTTCACAGTTCAAGGGAAATCTTTTGCGTTACAATCCCCGGGCGGATTCTTATGTTCAGGTTAATCTGCAATTTGTCAATACGTTTATAGAAAAGGATGCACAGACCTTGTTTGCCGGTACTCGTTCCGGACTTTATCTGATAAACAGAAGCAATAATAAGGTAGAGAAGATATCCGCCGGATCGCAAGTAGAAGGGAGTTTGATAACCCTTATATCAATACAATGTATCTTGACCATAACGGAAAGTTGTGGCTGGGGACAGAGGGAGGACTTAGTTGTTATGATATACTGGCTAACCGTATTGTCAATATAAAAGGCTTTGAGAATTATACTATCTGCGGAATTTTGGCAGACCGCTTTTCACAACTGTGGATTAGTACGCATATGGGACTTATCCGGATGAATCCTCAAACGGGGCAGACTTATAAGTTTGGCATAGCAGATGGCTTTTTAAGTGAGGACTTTAATACTGGTGCGTATACCAGGCGGGCAAATGGTAATTTGGTTTTCGGTTCTCCTGTTGGCGCTGTTGAATTTTCTCCGGAGACGGCGATTACAAAAGTGACACAGCCGAAACTTTATTTTGACCAGTTCTCGCTGTTTAATCAGATTGTTTATCCGGGGATAAAAGGGACGCCTTTACAGAACACTATTGATGAGACAGAACAAGTTGTATTGAAGCATGACCAGAACACCTTCTCTGTCTCATTTGTAAATATCAATTTTAGTAATCCTGATAAATGGATGTTTAGCTGGAAACTGGAAGGGTTTGACAGGGAATGGAGTCTTCCTTCCAGTCTGTCTGTTGCATCATATAGTAATCTGGAGCCTGGGAGTTATAATTTACAGGTTCGTGTATTCAATGAAAATGATTCGTCTGTCAGTGAAATGCGTTCTATCGGCATAATTGTGCAGCCACCATTTTGGAGTAGTATTTATGCTTATGTCTTTTATGCATTACTGTCTTTATGGGTTGTTTATATGCTCTATCGTTATTTCACTAATAGGATGGCAGAAAGATCTTCTCGCGAACGTACCCGTTTCTTTATTGATACGGCACATAATATCCGTACACCGATAACTTTAATCAAGGCACCGTTGAATGAGTTGGAGCAGGAACAAGACCTGACTCCTCAAGGGCGGCATTTCCTTGATTTGGCGTTGAGAAATGTAGAGAAACTGAATTCACTGATAAACCAATTGATTGACTTGCAACGTGCCGAGTCAAATGCCTTGAAACTGACAATTACCCAATGTGAACTGGATAGGTGGTTAAGACGTAAGACGGAGAATTTCAAGCCGTTGGCAGACCAGAAAAATATAGTGTTGTCTTTCGAAGAGACAGGAAGAAGGGTGGAGGCATGGTTTGATACGGCAAAGATGGATACGATATTTGATAATCTGATGTCTAATGCGATAAAATATAGTCCGAATGGGAGTACTATACAGGTCATTTCTCATGCAGATGAAACTTCATGGGGCTTCACAGTTGCCGATAATGGGATAGGAATACCGGTAAAGGCACAGAAACACCTTTTCAAACGATATTACCGGGCTGATAATGCGGTTAATACTTCAGAAACAGGAAGTGGTTTGGGATTGCTCATAACTCGTAGTCTGGTTTCTTTGATGCAAGGTAAAATCAGCCTTAAAAGTGAAGAGGGGAAGGGAAGTGCCTTTACTCTAAGGTTTAAAAATGGCAACGGGCATTTTCTTCCAGAAGATATGGTAGATGAGAAAGTAAATGATTCGGATGGTATTGATTCGGATAATGAGGAAATAGCAACGGATGTATTACCGGTATTGCTATTAGTGGAAGATAATGTCGAAATGTGTGAATATTTGTCGGCTAGTCTTTCTTCTCAATACCATATTCTTGTTGCGCACAACGGTGTAGAAGCTATGGAATTGTTGGGGGAACATTCTCCTCAAATTGTCCTTTCGGATATAATGATGCCATTGATGCGTGGAGACGAATTATGCAAGCGGATGAAATCTGATATGTCTTATTGCCACATTCCTGTTATTCTTATCACAGCGTTGGATGAGAAGTCAAATATTATAGCGGGATATGAAGCCGGTGCTGAGGACTATATCCTGAAACCGTTTGATATTGGCATATTGAAAGTGAAGATTGAAAGCATATTGAAGAATAGATTCCACTTGCAGGAAGCCTTTGCTGCTAGTACGGGCGAAGAGGAGATGGTGAAATATGCCAATAATATGGATAATGAATTTATGCAGAAGTCGGAACAGATTATTGAACGGTATTTGTCGGATGCTATGTTTTCGATTAATGTGTTCTGTTCTGAATTAGGCATGAGCCGTACATCTGTTTACAATAAATTGAAAGCGTTGACCGGACTTTCACCGAATGATTTTATTAAGATTATCCGGTTGAAAAAGGCGGCTGCATTATTGAGGGAACAGCGTTATTACGTTAGTGAGGTGGCTTATCTTACAGGCTTCCCTGACGTGAAATATTTTAGCGTAGCATTCAAGAAGCAGTTTGGAGTAACTCCCAAAAAATACAGCAGCGTGTATGTGAAAGATGAAAATTAACCTATAATAAATTAATATGTAATGAAAACAAGGCAAGAAAAAAAGATGTTCAGACACTATCTGATTCTGGTCGCTGTATTATGTCTGCCGATGGTGGCTTTTGCTCAGCGGGATATTACCGGAAGTGTTATTGATTCGTATGGTGAGCCGGTTGTAGGTGCCACTGTTACTGTGAAAGGTACGGCTAGTGGAACACTGACTACGGCAAATGGTACTTTCAGTCTGAAAGTACCTAAGGGAGGAGAGACATTAGTATTTTCTTTTCTCGGAATGGAGACTGTGGAGATTCCTTTTAATCGTAAGAATCTTGTTTATAAAGTTGTGATGAAAGAAGCCGCTATTGATATGGATGAGGTGGTGGTAATCGGATATGGAACCGTGGCAAGAAAGGATTTGACCGGTTCGGTCGCTACCTTATCCGGAAAATCTATTGCGAATATTCCAATGTCGAATACGGTTTCCGCCCTTACCGGACGTATGGCCGGAGTTAATATCACAACGACCGATGGTGCACCCGATGCGGAAGTTCAGATTAGAGTCCGCGGTGGCGGTTCTATTACACAGGATAACAGCCCGCTGTATATTGTTGACGGATTTCCGATGGACAGGATTTCTGATATCTCTCCCAATGATATAGAAACGATAGATATTTTGAAAGATGCTGCTTCTACCGCTATTTATGGAGCCAGGGGGGCGAACGGAGTGGTTATCATTACGACAAAATCCGCCCAGGCTGGTAAAACGGCTATCAGTTATAATGGCTATGCTCAGTATAAGAAGGTGGCGAAGAAATATGACGTGTTGGGTTCGTATGAATTTGTCAAACTGCAACATGAACTGTTAAGTCTTAAATATGGGGATGATATTAGTAACTTCCTGAATATTTATGGTGATGTGGATGACTTTGATATTTATAAGAATATTGCGGCAAGAGATACGCAGGATGAAATGTATGGACGGGATGCTTGGGGGCAGTCTCATAATATAAGTATTAGCGGTGGTTCGGATAAGACAAAATTTGCTGCCAGTTTTACTTATCTGAATGAAGATGCTATTTTGCTCAATTCTTCTTTTGAACGGTTTAATGCTAACTTTAAACTGAATCATCAGATTAGCCGTGCACTGAAGTTTGACCTCTCTGCTTATTATAGCAATGCTATTACGATGGGAGCCGGTACATCCGCAACTTCTTCCACACAAATAAAAAATGCGGTTAGTTTCCGTCCGGTCACAGGACGTGACACTCGGGGCGATATCAATATTGAAGAAGCGGCAGATGATGACATTGAAGCACTGAGTGAACTTTACGATCCGATTCTCCTTATTAATCAGGATTATAAGAAGCAGAAAAGGGAGGAACTGAATGTGAATACGGCTGTTTCCTGGAATATCAATAAAATGTTTACCTGGAAAAGCGAGTTTGGAATCCAAACAAGTGACCGGAAAACCGAACGTTACTATGGGCCGATTACGTATAACGGGCGAAAGAATGCCGGGAAGCCGGTTGCGGAAATTCAAAGCCAGGAAAGACCCCGTTGGCGTACGGCACATACCTTGAGTTTTAAGTTGCGTAATCTGAAAATATACATACATTAAGTGCGGTAGCCGGATTCGAGGCCATGTCCGAACAGAATCGTTCGATTATAAGCTCTTCCCGAATGTTTCCCGAAGACTTTACACCACAAATGGCATTTGACAGAATGCAGTCTGGTTCTACAGAGTATACAATAACCAATAATGGGGCGGATACCCGTCTGGCATCTTTCTTCGGACGGGCAAACTATACGTTGCGGGATAAGTATCTGTTTACTGCGACCGTGAGGGCTGACGGCTCTACGAAGTTTGCACCGGGTAATCAGTGGGGAATATTTCCTTCGGCAGCTTTTGCCTGGCGCATTTCAAGTGAACCGTTCTTGAAAAATGTGAGCCGGATTGATGATATCAAGATACGTCTCAGTTATGGTGAGGCAGGAAACAACCGTATTGATAATGATATGTGGCGACGCACATATGTGGGGGCTATCACTTCTCCGGTTGCGGGGATTGGTAATGTTCCGAATCTGTATTACGAAAATACGTCTTCAACATTGATTAATCCCAGCTTGAAATGGGAGACTACCATTACAAGAAACTTTGGTATTGATTATTCGTTCTTCGACAACCGGTTGTCCGGTACTATTGACGTCTATTGGAATACGACGAAAGACTTGCTGCTCAAATCTGTGGTGCCTGCTTCTTCGGGATATAATGACCAACTGAAGAATATTGGCCAGACTTCTAACCGGGGATTTGAGTTTTCTATCACGGGGCAGCTAATCCGTAGGAGGGACTTTTCTTTAACGGCAACATTGAATTTCTCTCTAAATAGAAATAAGGTGGATAAATTGGCGGGCGTCAATGAAACCTTCTATCGTAGCAACTGGGCGGAAGGTCTCCGTGAAAGTGATGATTTTATATTACGTGTGGGACAACCTACGGGGCTGATTTACGGTTATGTAACCGATGGTTTTTATCAGATAGATGATTATAGGCAAGGAGACGATGGCAAGTGGTATTTGAAAGAAGGTATTGCCAATTCACAAAGTATCACTCAGGCATATAATACGATTAATCAGGAGCAGGTGTTCCCTCTCCGGGGTCTCTTAAATTGAAAAAGACTACTCCGGTAGACCCGAATAATCCGGATACCTATATGATTACTCCGAATGACCGTCAGGTGATTGGTAATACGAATCCCAAACATACCGGTGGATTAAACCTCTCGGCTGTGTATAAGAATCTGGATGTTTCGCTGTTCTTTAACTGGGTGTATGGTAATGATGTCTATAACGCAAATAAAATACAATTCACTACTCAATGGAAGAAAGACTATTATAATATGCTGTCTGATATGAGCAGTGCGAATCGTTTCAGATATATGGATGATGCGGGCAATAAAATAACTGATATGGAACAGCTTCGTGCGCTTAATGCTCATGCGAAAATCTGGAGTCCGGCCATGAAAATACCGGTTCTGCATTCATGGGCTATCGAAGATGGCTCTTTCCTTCGCCTGAATAATGTTACTGTTGGTTATACTTTGCCGGCTCAATGGACGAAAGCTGCGTTAATCAGCAGATGCCGCATTTATTGTACGGTAAACAATGTCTTTGTGTGGACTAAGTATTCCGGCTTTGATCCGGAAGTAAGTACTCGTTTGGATACTCCGCTGACTCCGGAGTTGATTTCTCTTCTTATCCCAAGGCCAGAACATTTACCCTTGGAGCTAATATTACATTTTAAATCCTGAAGGCATGAAAACGATTAGAAAATATAGCATTTTACTGTTTGTAGGAATATTGGGAATTACTGCTTTCTCATGCAGTGATTTTTTGGATACGAGATCCGGTTCACAATTGACAGAACAGGATATATATCAGAATGAAGGGGATATTTATCGGGCTATTCTGAATATTTATGCTCAAATCTCTGAGGAGAAGTTATATGGACGTACTATTCCTTTGGTATTTGCTTTTAATACAGATATAGAGTTTGGTACTTGTAACGCGACGACCGATAATACGCGACGCGGAATTTGGGACTATTCTACCACGGATAATAATGAAGAATTAGTAAGCTGGGATTATATTTATAAGGCTATCAATACGGCGAATGAATGTATTGCCGGAATAGAGAATGGACCGCTTTTAGAACAGAATCCGGCTGATGTCCCGTCAACTTTGCGACAACTTTATGGAGAAGCAAAAGGGCTCCGTGCCATGCTTTATCTTGATTTGGTACGTGCTTGGGGGGATGTCCCTTTCAAACTGACACCAACTATGCCGGATGATAATTTTTATCAGAAAGTGACACCACGTACCGAAATACTTGAAACGTTGATTAATGATTTGATTATTGTAGAACCTGCCATGCTGTATGCTTCTGAAATATCTCAAAGTGTGGAGCGGATGAACCGTGGTGCTGTGCAAGGGCTGATTGCCCGTATGGCATTGACGCTGGGAGGGTATACATTGATGCCGGACTATACTAATCCGGCTTCTCCGGGAGAAATCAGGCGGATGAAAGAGGATAATTATCTGGATTATTACGAGATAGCGAATACATATTGCCGTAAACTCCGTGATTCCGGAAAACATACTTTGGCTAATACTGACTTTCTGCAAGTATTTAAGAACCAATGTGAGGAAGTATATCCATCAAACGAAGATATGTTATTTGAAATTCCTTATGCGACAACTTATAGCGGTAGTGTAGGGGTGATTATCGGTCATAAGATAGAAGGCAGCTCTCATATCGCTTATGGAAAATCGGATGGTTGGTATTATGCTACTTTACCTTATCACGCTTCGTTTGACTATAAGGATACACGGCGGGATGTGACTTGTGCTCCATACAAATGGGCATGGAATGATGAAAAGGGATATATAGAACAGGTCTTTACCGAGTGGAGGTCGATTTATATTGGCAAATGGTCTAAGATGTGGATGAAAACTCCTCAAGGACCGAATGTGCAGTATAGTTCGGGAATCAATTGGCCTGTAATACGGTATGCCGATGTACTCTTGATGTTGGCTGAAACGGAAAATGAATTACATGACGGACCGACGGACGATGCGCGTGATGCACTGAAAGAGGTACGTCGCCGGGCATTTAAGGCAGAAGACCATGCACGGAAAGTAGATGCTTATGTGGATGCTTTGGATGACCATGATGCTTTCTTTGATGCCTTGGTTGATGAACGTGCTTGGGAATTTGGCGGTGAGAGTATCCGGAAATATGATTTGATCCGATGGAATCTTCTTCAGAAGAAGATACAGGATATGAAAGCAAAATTAGTAGAAATGAAAGGTAATGGTGATTATCCCCAATCGGTTTATGTAAAGACTAATAACGATGGTACTCTGGAGATACTGAATTTCGACAATTCTCTAGCGAGTGCTCCTTCCGGGTATACCAAGAAAGCATGGGCAAGTGCTACCGCTGATAATAACGGAGTGCTGAACACAACTTTTGTGAAGAGCTATAAGGATGAATATATTAATGCTACTCCAATGGTGTATATTCTTCCGTTGCATAAGGATGTGATAACGGACAGCCGGGGAGTTTTGAAGAATTATTACGGACATTAATGATGAAGTAAGATGAAGAAGAACTATTTTATATATTTGGTATTGGTAGCAACCTGTTTGATTGTATTTCCGTTTATTATGGCAGGCTGTGATGAAGATGAGCTGGCTACTCCTCGTCTTTTTAAACCGAAAAGCTTGAAGGCTGAGGCTTATTATGATGGTCTTATTGCTACTTGGGTAGGGACGGAAGGCGCTCAAGGATACAGACTGGAAATAGCTTCCGATGAGAACTTCACGACAATTGACAAGGTGATTGATACTGACGGAAAGACCCGGACGGCAACACTGACTAATTTAGCGGAGAATCATCTTTATTATCTTAGATTATGCGGTATCATGGAAGATGAATCTTTGAATTCCAAATATATCTATGCAGAAGTGACTACTGGCATTGCTTATTCCATTTTCTTGCCCGTAGAAGAAGAAAATCTGTCTTTTAGGACTGCTAAATTGGAATGGCGGGAATTTGTAGAGGCTGATAAAATAAAGATTGAGCATACTTCCGGCATTTCCCCAGAAAGGGAACAGATGTTAACCGAGGATGACCTTGTTTCTCAAAGTGTGTTGATTACCGGATTGAGTGAAGGGCAGAGTTATAAGGTGACTTTGTATGGCGGAGAAGAATCTTTCGGAGTGATGCGTTTTACCATGCCTGTCAAACCGGAGGGGACAATCACGATAGACGCTTCAAATGCCGCTTCGTTGCAGACACTTATAGATGATGCGCCGGCTGGTACAACAATCATGTTTACCGGTGAAGCGGTGTATGATTATAGTCAGGAGCATATTTATATCAGAAAGAATATTGTCTTAACGGGTGAACCGGGGGTAACACGCCCCGTACTTTATACAAAAGGTATCTTGTTGTCAGGTGATGCTCCTTCTACTTCCATTGAGGAGGTTACTTTACAGCGTATTGAATTTTCAGGAATGGCATGGGACGGACAGAATGAGAACATAACAGATGAGCCTGCTGCCCAACTGATAGGTGTTGATTTGAAGAATATATCAGAACTTCTTGTAACTAACCTAAGGGTGAAAGACTGTGTGGTGAGGAACTTTGCAAATTCATTTATTGAATTGATTTCCGGTGTTACTTCTTCTTCCAGGAAGGTTAGAATTCAGGCACTTGAGGTTGATAATATACAAGCTTATGATTTGGGACGTAATAAGACAGGGTATGCGTCCTTTATAAGCATTACCAGTAAAAAGGACTGCAATGCCTTCTGTCAGAAGTACATGATTCGTAACAGTACATTCCATCATTTGATGAGAGGACTTATTGAGGCGCGTGTCTTTGATACAATTGATGGTTATAATAATCCGACAGTAACAATAGAGAATTGTACATTTGATGAAATCGGGAATAATCAGCCGATGATGGAAGGAAGTTGGTTGGGTACTAATAATGATATGACAAAGCCTTTCCTGGATTTTAAGGTGTCTGGCGTAACGGCATCTATTAAGCCGGAAATAGACGGATGTTTATTCGGAGAAATGTATGCACAGAAAATAGCGAATAAATTTGTTCAGGGAGTAACTTTGGTCGTTGATAATTCATATATGCTTACTGTTTCTAAAGGTAAGTTTTCGGGGGATTCCACAGTTAAAGCCTTGTTGGATCTTGGAGGAACTGCTGATAGTATTTTCCCCGACAGGGATGGATATAATTATAGAATCTCACCGGATGCGGGGATCGGTAATATCGGTGATCCGAGATGGTATTAATCATTTTTGAAATAACCTAATTAAATATATGTATAAGCAAAATTCAATGAAACAGTATATTGTCCAACTTCTTTTGTTGATATTTCCGGTATTAAGTATGGCTCAGAATTTGGACGTGCCTAAGCAATCAGTCTATCAGGTGCGGGATAAGATGGAGATTCAGACTTTGAACGGAAAATGGAAGTTCAAATATGTTGCGAATAAAAATATCCCGTCATCTTTGTCGGGCTTTGTGGAAACGAACTTCGATGATTCGTCGTGGGACTATATAACTGTTCCGTCCAATTGGGAGACTGAGGGTTTTAAAACTCCGCAATATGGTGCGGATATTGTTGAGTCGTGGGGGCTGTACCGGACTACATTCAAAGCAAATCCGGTGTGGAAAAACAGACATGTAATTCTTCGTTTTGATGGTGTACAATTCGGTTATGAAGTGTTTGTAAATGGGCATTACGCCGGAAGATGGGGAAGCTCTTTCAATCCGTGTCAGTTTGATATAACATCATTTTTGCATTTTGATCGTCCGAATGTACTTGCTGTAAAAGTGAGTACCCGATCTAAGGGTTGGCGGTTTGACCTAAACGACTGTTGGGCGCTTGCCGGAATCTTTAGGGATGTCGAATTATTTTCAGTTCCGAATCTGCATCTGAAAGATGTCACGTTTGTGAGCAAACTGGAGGATAATGAACAGGCTTCTCTTACTTTCAAGATTGATGTGGCTACTTTTAAGACATTGGACAATAGTGAGCAGTATCGTGCACAAGTGTTGTTTTATGATAAGACTGGGAGACATTTATTTTCTTCTTCACAATCAATAGAGTTGAAAGGGGATAGGCAGTTGTTGCAGTTTGATTGGAATTTGCCGAATCCTCACTTGTGGACTGCGGAAACACCTTATCTTTATAGGATGGAGGTGCGGATTGTGAACTGTAAGAATGAGGTTATTCAACAAATAAGTGAGAATGTAGGTGTACGGGAAGTTATGGTGAAAGATGGTATCCTGTTAGTAAATAACACCCCGGTGCTTCTGCGTGGTACTTGTCATAATGAAATAGATCCGGTTCACGGGCGGGCATTGACCACCACCGATCGGTTGAACCAGTTGAAAATGATGAAGGCAGCTAATGTGAACTTTATCCGTACTGCACATTATCCGTTCCATCCTGATTTTCATAAGATGTGTGATGAAATGGGATTTTATGTCTGTTGCGAGGTGCCATTCGGCTATGGTGATTCTAACTTGTATAAAGAGGAATTTACAACAGAACTCTGCACAAGGGCAGAAGCTACATTGACCAGGGACAAGAATCATCCTTCTATTATCATGTGGACAATCGGGAATGAGAATCCCTATACGGATGTAGTGGAGAAAGTTGTGCAGTATGTTAAACAGAAGGATCCGACGCGTCCGCGTGCTCTTCCGATGGCAGGAAATTATTTTCTGGAGAACCGGGAACGTCTGAGTGATAATCTTGATATTTATGCGTTTCATTATCAGTCTGCTCAGACTGTGGCGAAGATTGCTGATTTAAAACAAAAACCGGTGATTACAACCGAATATAGCCATGCTTTAGGACTTGCTTTTGATGCTTTGGAAAGTCAGTTTGATACAATTCTGAGTAGGGAAAATATAGCCGGAGGCTCAGTATGGTGTTGGAGCGACCAGGCGTTATTGAGGAATCGGACGAAAGAGGATTTTATGCGTGATTCAGTACCTATGGGTATATGGCTTGATTCTCTTCGATATCTTGATAGCTATAATGATAAAGGGACGGATGGAATTGTCTATGCTGATGGGTATCCTCAGGAAGACTATTGGCAATTGCGTAAGGTTTATTCTCCGATAGTAGTATTGGATAAAGAGATCGGCATCCGTAAAGGGAAGCAGAATATTAAGTTGACAGTTGAAAACAGGTTTGATTTTATTTCTCTTGCTGGTTATCGTTGTAACTGGCAGATACGGAATCTATCAAGAGAACTGGGTAATGGTTCTGTCGAACTGTCTGCTCCGGCCAGACAACAGGAGACTATTTCCTTGCAGTGTATATTTCCTGCTGATATTGAAAATAATGATTGCATGCTTTATCTGGCAGTGACGGATAATACGGGAGCACCTGTGTACGAGAAGTCGATACCTCTTTGGGTTGATAATCAGAGGCCTGACTACCCGAATTTATTGAATCGTATTCCTGAACAGAAGCGTTTTAAGGTAAAGAAATCATCAGTAGCACTTTCTGTCCAGGGAGAGGATTACCAGTTTGTAGTTGATAAAAATGGAAAGGTCACTATTTGGGATGTTAATAAGAGGAAAGTGATGGATACTTATCTGTATCTGAGAGTAGGACGTAAACAGAGCATTAATATAGTGAACTTTCTAATGCGTAAAAAGGCATTTGGCTGGGAACCGTATCTTCTGACACCAGAGGTGAAAGAGTTCGTATGCGTGGAAGAGAAAGGAAAAGTGTCTGCCAAGTTACGTTGCCAATGGTCCAGAACAGACAAGACAGGTGAATATATAGAAGGGGATGTGACACTTTCTGTAACTAAGAATGGAGTGATGACGGTCAATTATGATCTTGTTCCATACCATGCAACAGGAATCTTATGGGAGTGGGGCCCTACATTCGCTCTTCATCCTTCAATAGAGACATTCCGTTGGTTGGGGAACGGGCCTTATACTTCCACTCCTGGTAAGACCGCTTATAACGAAAGGGATGTTTGGGCTTTACATAAAGATGATATGCATTTTATGGGGAATCGTGGTTTAGTGGATGCGGCAGTATTATTGGATAATGAAAATACGGGGATTGGTTATATAGGTTCCTCTTCGGATTTGGCTGTCGAGAAGATAGGGGAAGCTATTTATATTACAGATAATGCTATTGTTTCTTCTTATGGAACGAAGCTTTCGCAGCCTGTTGTAAACAATAAAGCTGATAAAGTGAAAAACATAAAAGGAAAATTTAGTTTGATGCTGGTAGGTAAAGAGGGGAATATGCTATTGACTCCACTGTTCTCTCCTTATTCGGAAGTCTTGCCTAATATGCATTTTTTGAAAAGTTATGGACATTAAGAAACCTTGGTAATTTTGACTATATGAAGATAATAAAAATATTGATAGCAGGATGTTTCTCATGCGTGGCTTCTTTATCAATGGGCGCTGTGGATGTTTTGTCCTTTGGGGCGAAAGGCGATGGAAAAACATTGGATACCGCTGCTATTCAAAAGGCTATTGATAAAGCGGCTGAACGGGGTGGAGAGGTTCGTTTCTCTACCGGAACCTATCTTACGGGAACATTAGTCTTGAAGGATAATGTTACATTGTACCTTGAACGGGGGGCTGTCTTGCTGGCCAGTACCCGTTTGGAAGACTATCCGCCCACACCTTCCCGTTATATTTCCCATATTAATAGATATACGCATTCCAGTCTTATTTATGCGGAAGGAGTGAAGAATATATCAATAATCGGTGAGGGAATTATTGACGGGCAAGGGACTCATCCTAATTTTAAAGCGGATGAAAAGGATGAACTTAAATCGATACTCAGGCGTCCTTATATTATTCGCGTCATCAGTTGTGACCGGGTAAATATAAATGGGGTTACTTTACGGAACTCACCCGCCTGGATGCAGCATTATCTGGATTGTAGCAATCTTTTAGTGGATGGCATTACTGTATTTAATCATGGAAATTATAATAATGACGGTATCGATATCGATAATTGTAAGAACGTCCGTATAGTTAATAGCTGTTTTGATACGGATGATGATGCAATCTGCTTTAAAACAACGAATGCTACCGGTAAATGTGAAAATGTAGTGGTGGCGAATTGTGTGATTGCTTCTAATTGCAATGCCTTGAAATGGGGACAGAAACGAATGGGGCGTTTTTAAACTTTACGGTTAATAACTGTTCTTTGTGGCGGTCGGACTATTCTACCATTTATCCTCGGAATGAACGAACTTTGGGAGCCATTGCTTTAGAAACGGTTGATGGAGCTTTGGTTGATGGAATACATATAGATAATATTGTTTCTAATGGGTTCATGACTCCTATTTTCATTCGTTTGGCGGATCGGGGACGTAATTATTATGACGGCGGTCCTTCCCAGCCAGCCGGAATACTGCGGAATGTGAGTATTTCAAATATGACTGCAAGGATGCATGGTCTTGTGACCAGTTCTATTTCAGGCTTGGCAGACCATCCGGTACAGAATGTGAGTTTGGAGAATATTCACATTATTTGTGAAGGTGGGGGCTCCGAAGAAGATGCTTTTCGCCGGAATATCGGTGACCGTAATAAAGAGTATCCTGAAACATTGATTTTTGCTGATGTACCGGCTTATGGACTTTTTGTCCGTAATGTGGAAGGACTTAGGATGCAGAATATGTTTTTGGAAGTTCAGAATAAAGATCCTCGAAGTGCCCTTTACTGTGAAAATGTAGCTAATATGAGCTTGCATTGTTTTACATTCGGGAATCCGGCTGATGAGGCTCCTCTTATTATTTTGAATCAATGCAGGAATATACAGATTAGCGGTAATCTTCCGATAGGGCATAACGATAACCTGCTACAGGTTGAGGGAACGGATAGTAGTCATATCCTGCTTTACAACAATGATTTGTCGGTGTATAAGAAACCGGTGGTGTTTGAGCGGGGAGCAGGAAAAGAGGCTGTAAGGCTTACTGGTAATTTCTAATATGAATAAATAAACAGTTTTTGATAGGATAAAATACTTATTGTTATGAAAGATGTATCATTTAAGTTTTTGTTGCTTTTACAGGTTTTTCTCCTGTTAGGGCATGGTTATTTGTACAGTGGTGAACAGGGCGGAAAGAAAGTCAGAGTTCTTCTTGCCGGTGATTCGACTATGCAGGATGTAAATCATGAGAAGAATACAGATTGGGGATGGGGGCAGGTATTACCTCGTTTTTTTAATGAAAAGGTGGAGATTTTCAATTTCGCTAAAGGTGGGCGCAGTTCCCGGACATTTATAGAAGAAGGGCGTTGGGATAAACTGATGGCTAAAGCAGATAAAGGCTCTTATATTTTTATCCAGTTCGGACATAATGATGCCAGTCAGAAGAAGCCGGATCGATATACGTCTCCCGAGGATTATAGAAAGTATCTGACGAAGTTCGTGAATGAGGCGAAGAATAAAGGAGCTACTCGGTATTAGTAACTCCTGTCAGCCGTCGTAAATTTAAAAGGGTGTTTTCAGTGATTCTCATGGAGTATATCCGGATATAGTAAAAGAAGTTGCCCGGACAGAAAATGTCCTTCTGATAGATTTACAGGCTAAGAGTGCTGCTGCTATTGCGGAACAGGGAGATGAAAAATCTAAGAAATGGTTTAATTATGTTCCGGCAGGTACAAATCCGATTGTTCCGGATGGAAAGAGTGATGATACGCATTTCTCTGAGGAGGGAGCCATGAAAATGGCATCGTTAGTACTTGAGGGAATGCGTGAATTGAATTTGAAAGAACTGGTTCAAAATTTGAAGTGATTTTTTGGGACTTGCGATTTTATTTCTAAGTATATCTTTTTAAAGTGATGCTTTCTAAATAAAATAATAGATGATGAAACAGTATATTTTACAAACAGGTTGTACGTTACTTCTTTTATTATGTCTATCGGTAACATTGCAAGCTGGAATGACAGAACTATACCACATTGAACGGGGAGGAGATAGACCGGACTGTGTGGTTGAACCCACATTTGAATCTTGTAGTTATTACGTATCTTGTAGCCGGGATACGGAGTGTAAGGTGAGTTATAAGAAGAGTGGGACATTGGATTGGAATGAGGCCTTTGCGCCTTACTATGATGACAGTTTGCAGGAATGCCGGGGAAGTTTGGTTCGACTTTCGGAAAACACTTCCTATGATATTAAAATTCAATTGTCGGAGAAGGGAGGAAAAACGTATACATTGAATAAAACTTTTACAACTTGGACTTCTACACCTTTGATTAAGAGAACGATACCAATCAGCCAGTTTAAGACGGATACGGATGGAACACTTTCTATTACGGGATTGAAAGGAACGGCTGATGGTTGGATAAAGATAATAGGTGATGTTCCGGTGCGTGGGGGAGATACTAAGGAGGCTGCTCTTAATTTGAATGATTGTCAATATCTGATATTCGAGAATTTATTGGTCAGTGGAGGTTTCCGTCATGGCATCAAAACGAATGAACGCGTGGAAAACGTTCGTTTTATAAATTGTGAGGTGACGCAGTGGGGACGTGAGTCTGTCCGACAGAATAAAGACGGGCATTATTTGGACAGGGATGGCAAAATGATAAATAATGATGGGGGAATTACCGTCTATCGTTCAAAGAATGTTGTAATAGAACGTTGTTATATTCATGATCCTGTCGGTTATACAAATCCGTGGAATGGAGTGATTGAATTGGGAGAATTCAAGGGACGGAAATATACGTTTACACATCCTCAGGGGCCTAATGCAGTGTATGTCATGCAGGCAGGAGGGGGGCTGGTGCTTCGGCACAATGATTTTATCGGCAGCCAGACTCATCGCTATAACGATCCTGTCGAAGGCTGGGAGAACCGGAGTGAAATAGGAGGGATTGCCAAAGATGCGGATGTATATGGTAATGTGATGGCTTTCGGACAGGATGATGCCATTGAACTGGACGGCGGACAATGCAATATTCGTATTTTTGACAACCGCATGGAACAGACTTATTGTGGGATAAGTACGGCTCCGAATCGTAAAGGTCCTTCTTACATTTTTAATAATGTAATCTGGAATCAGGGAAATTCAATGGGATTTGTTGGTAACGCTATTAAAAATGGAGGTGGAGATACATTTACTCAAGGTATGCAATATTTGATTAATAATACCATTATTCATGCTGGTGGTGGAATGGCAGGTGTCGGATACGGGAAAGATGCTAACCGGGAACTGTTTAATGCCTATTTGCGTAATAATATTATTTACTCATTGATAGAGGTTAATAATCCGGTTCGTAAGGGATATAATATCTATGATCCACATCTCAATCCTTTATGCGATTTTGATTATGACTTTTTGGGAAATATGCATGAACCTCGGCAAAAAGGTAAGATTGTTGCGGTGAAAGGCAGTGAAAGACACGCTGTATATGGAGCACCGGAATTTGTCGATATGGATCGGGGGCTGTTAACTCTTAAAAAAGGTGATAAGGGAATTGATAAAGGGAGTAAAGTTTTTAATTTTACAGATGGATATAAAGGTAAGGCACCTGATATGGGAGCGTTTGAGTACGGAAGTCCGGAAAGACTTTTTCCTCGTCGTCCTGTTGATATGACGGCTGATAGATATTTGGTGAGATTATCGGGAAAAAAGACTGAAACGATAACTGTGAAGATCGGTAATATAGAATCATGTAGTTTTTTTGTCCGTATGAGTGAAGATATGAAGCCATGGCTGGATGTATTTCCGTCAGCTGGTAAAATAAACTCCGGTGATGTTGTAACGTTGACCTTGAAAGTTACAGGAGATGTAAGATACAAGAAGAACGGAATGATTTTGTTCCGTTTGGATAATGGCTTTTCTGTACCAATAACTATAATGGAATAAGTAAGATGATAATAAAAAATATAATTTGTTCTGTAGCGTTGATCTGTTCGGCTGTCTTGACAGGGTGTTCTACTACTCCGGCTGTAAAAGCTCCATTGGAATATTCTATAGGAATGGCGGATGCTATGATGGTTCGTTATGATTCTATTGTTCATCATATGGATCATCTTGATAAAAGAGCTTCCTGGCAGTATGATTATGCTCTTTTAGCAGAAGCTATAGGAAAACTGGAGAAATATACTGGTAATCCGGTTTATGGAAAATATATGAAGGAGTTCTTTGATTATTATGTGGATAGTATCGGGAATATTCGTTACTATAAGTTGGAGGAATATAATCTGGATAAGATACGCCCGGCAGTTCCTTTGTTCTCACTTTATGAAAAAACAGGCGATTCTTGTTATATAAGAGCTTTACATCAGGAAATAAAACAATTGGAGACGCATCCGCGTACTAAAGAAGGTGGATATTGGCATAAAAAGATATATCCTCATCAAATGTGGTTGGATGGCATCTTCATGGCCTCACCTTTTATGGCAGGATATGCTAAGATGTTTAAAGAACCCCGCTGGTTTGATGAGGCTGTCCGGCAAATTACGTTGATTTACGATAGAACAGTGGATGTTCAGACCGGTTTGCTTTATCATGCTTGGGATGAGAGTAAAACTCAGCGTTGGGCGAACCCGGAGAATGGACAGTCCCGTCATTTTTGGAGCCGGGCTACTGGCTGGTATATGATGGCAATTGCGGATGTGCTCGATTATTTACCGGAGAATCATTCCGGACGCGATTTATTAATCTCTATTTATGGCAAGGTGGCTTCTGCTTTATTAAGTGTGCAGGATCCGGATAGTAAACTTTGGTTTCAAATACTTGATTGTGGTGGTAAAGAGGATAATTATCTTGAAGCGTCAGGTTCTTCTATGTTTATATATAGTTTTGCTAAAGGAGCCCGTAAAGGATATTTGGATATTTCTTATTTAGATGTGGCTCATGAGGCTTTTGATAATTTAATAGTCCGCTTGATGAAACCCGATGAAGCGGGTACTTGGGTATTGACTCAAATATGTGGTGGTTGTGGATTGGGTGGGAATCCTTATAGGGAAGGTGACTATCATTACTATGTGACAGAAAAGATTGTAGAGAATGATCCGAAAGGTGTTGCTCCTTTTATTTTGGCTGGGATAGAATTGCATGATGCGGATCTTGTGTTGAAAAATAAGTGATTAAAGATGATTGTTATGAATTGTTTACATCGTACTTTCTTGATTGCTCTAGTGTTGATATGCTGCTGGGTGAGTGTGTCGGCACAAAAGAAAATGCAGTTGGTTCCAACATTTGAGAATTGCAGTTACTACTGTGATTCGGTCTTTGATGTTACGTTTGATAAAGCATGGAATACAGCCGCTACTTTCAGGCTTTTGTATAAGTCTAAAGATGAATTGGAATGGAAAGAAACTTTTTCTCCTTATTATGATATCCGACGTTTTCAGTTGAGGGGTTCCATTATGAATCTGAAAGAGAATACAGAGTATGAGATTCGGTTGGAGAAAATGCGTAGAAACAAATGGGTTACTGTAAAGAAGGATAAGTTTGTTACTTGGAGTAGTTGCCCACCCGTAAAGAAGGTGTTGAAGTTAAGTGAGATGAAGCAATTTAAGGCAAGTACGGGAGTGGTGCTAAAAGGTATAAAGGGGCGTGCAGACGGTTGGGTTAAGATTATAGGAGATGTTCCTATTGAGGTTTCTTCTGCTTACCGCCAGGCATTGGAGATAGATGACTGTAAATATTTGATATTGGAGAAATTTGTAGTGAAAGGTGGGCGGATAGATGCAGTGGCAATACGTGAAAATTGCGAGGATGTCAGGATTGTTGGTGCTGATATCTCTGCTTGGGGCCGTATTGCCGTTGATCAGGTACATTTGGAGGACTCTGTAAATTATCCTGCATCTAAATATAAAAGGGATAATGCCTGTTTCATTGATGATGAGGGGATTGTTATCCGCAATGATGCTGGCATTTATTTGGGGACGGTAGGAAAAGTTCCCGGTCCTAAGAATATTGTAATCGAGCGGTGTTATATTCATGATCCTAATGGGCATTCTAATGCTTGGCATGGAGTTCGTGAGATCGGAAGAGCGAAAGGGATACCTTATCGTTTTTGGCACCCACAGGGGCCGCAGGGAATATATATGAGAAGCAGGGGAGGTTTGGTAATCCGGTATAATGATGTAGTTGGTGCAGACCATTATCGTTTGCATGATTTGCTGGGTGGGTTTAATAACGGAAAAATAGACGGTGGTATGAATATGGATGCCGATGTTTATGGAAACTATTTAGCTTTTCACAAGATGACGGCTTGGAAATGGATGGTGGACAGTGTAATGTCCGGCTTTATAATAACCGTATTGAGCAGGCGCGGGTTGGAATCAGTACAGCTCCGAATAAGCGGGGGCCTTCCTATTTGGTAAGGAATGTAATCTTTAATTTGGGGGATAGTAACAGGGAGTATAGTTATGGAATTAAAAATGGCGGTGGGACGATGCATTCACATGGTTTACATTACTTTATAAATAATACTTTTCATATTTCCGGAAATTGCATATCAAGCGTAGGGTATGGCAGTGATGTGGATAGGGGAATGTTTCAAGGGTATAGCAGAAATAATATATTCTTTAATCGCAAAGAGGATAATCCAAAAGCCAGGGGATGCGGTATTTATGAATCTCATTCACATTCCAACAATCACTTTGATTATGATTTGTTTTTCGATGCGAACAAGAAAGATAAGAAAGGGGAAGCCCGCTTAAAAAGCGTGGATTGTGAACGGCATGCTGTATATGGAGATCCATTATTTGTCAGTCCGGAGACGGGTGTTTTACTCTTCTACCGGAAAGTCCTGCCATTGGAAAGGGGCAGATACAAATGAATATTTCGGAAAATGGAGGGAGAACCGTAGATTTGGGTGCATTGTCCTATGGGGGGGCTTCTTTGATTCCACAACGTCCGATAGATGTGCAGGCTGACAAATACCTGTTGACAATGTCATTCCAGGATACAGGGAAAGTTAATATTAAAGTTGGAGATTTACTGGCATGTTTGAGCTATACGTTGACTAAAAATAAAGATATGGATTGGTTTATTTTTGATACGGCTCAACAGGGTGAGGTGATGTCGGACTCTTCTTTCACTATATCTTTTAAAACAAAAGCCGAAGAAGGAAAAAGTTATCGAGGAGTCTTTTTTGTTCGATTTTCCAATGGCTTATCCATCCCTGTCAGTGTGAATATTTTGTAATATTATGAGTGTTAAAAACGATAAATGGCAGATAAATTACACATACTGTTGCATAATTGTCCGCCATTTATTTATATGTTCATACTGATTTTATTATTCTTCCACACGGCTTACCTGCTTGATATTCTGAATCTTTTTCAGGTTGTTGCAGATTGTTTTCACATCTTCCACATCGTGTACCCATAATTGTATTTTACCTTCAAAGATACCATCCTCGGTCTCTATGGTCAGCTTGCGGATGTTTACATTGAGCTGTCTAGAGATGACTTGAGTCACTTCATTCAGAAGTCCCATACTGTCTATTCCTTTTATATATATATAGACAAGGAAAGAAAGCTCTTTATGTGTATCCCATTCTGTTGCCAGGATACGATTGCCATAACTGCTTTTCAGTTTGGCGGCAACGGGGCATTGGCGTTTATGAATAATAATCCGGTCGTTCTCGTCCACATAACCTAGCACGTCATCACCCGGAATGGGATGACAACATTCTGCCATGATATATTTCTTTTGCAGGCTTTCTTCCGTCAGTTTGAGTACTTGTTTCGGATTGATTTTTTCTTTTTCCTGCGGTTCTTTTTCTTCCTGCTGTTTATCTTTACTGTTGCCGAAAGAGAAAGTAAGATATTTCTTCCAGTTGCTGGTTTGCTTCTCTTTCAGTTCATTTTTGTCCGCTTCTCCCAGGATGATTGCTTTACTGCCGATAGCAGCCAGTAATTCTTCTTCATTCTTGGCATTATGCAACTTGCGTAACTTCTCGATAACGGCTTCTTCCGGACGGATTTCTTCTTTCTTCAGAAATTCACTGAGAATTTCTTCACCGATTTTCTGGTTTGCCTTGCGCTCTTTACGGAGAATTGCCGCTATCTTGGCACGGGCGCGTGCAGTGGTTGCAAATACTTCCCATTGCGGTTGTACACGCTGTGATTTGGACGTCAGTATTTCCACCTGGTCACCGCTTTGTAACTTGTGGCTTAACGGCACTAATTTATGATTCACTTTGGCGCCGATACAATGGCTGCCGATATCCGTGTGCAGGGAAAAAGCGAAGTCAAGTGCCGTTGAGTTCTGCGGCATAGTCTTCAGTTCCCCTTTTGGTGTGAATACAAATATTTCAGAAGCAAATAAGTTCAGCTTGATAGTATCCAGAAAATCGATGGCATCCGGCTGCGGATCATCTAATATTTCCTTGATAGTCTTCAGCCATTTCTCCAGCTCGCCTTCATCTTCGCTGCCGCCCCCTTCTTTGTATTTCCAGTGGGCCGCAAAGCCTTGTTCGGCAACGTCGTTCATTCGTTCACTACGAATCTGAACTTCGATCCACTGTCCGTTGTTGCCCATCAAAGTAACGTGCAAGGCTTGATAACCATTCGCTTTGGGATGGCTCACCCAGTCGCGCAGGCGGTCGGGATGAGGCTTGTATATCTTGGAGATAGAAACGTAAATATCGAAACAATCGTTGAGCTCTTCTTCTATATTGCGTGGTTCAAAGATGATTCGGACAGCCAGCAAGTCATAGATTTCTTCAAAGGGCACATGCTTGGTCTGCATCTTGTTCCATATAGAGTAGATTGATTTCACACGGGCAAGTATCCGGTATTTCAATCCCATCTTGTCCAGTTGGGTGCGGATAGGAGCTGTGAAGTCATTGAAAACCTTGTCGCGTTCGGCGGCTGTGGCGTTCAGCTTCTCTTCTATTTCCGCATATTCTTCGGGATGTTCGTATTTGAAACTCAGATTTTCGAGTTCGGTCTTTATCTTGTAAAGTCCCAGTCGATTGGCTAATGGGGCATAGATATAAAGAGTCTCTCCCGCAATCTTGTATTGCTTGTTGGGCAACATGGAACCGAGGGTTCGCATATTGTGCAGGCGGTCGGCTATTTTGATAAGGATAACTCGGATATCGTTTGACATCGTGAGCAGTAACTTCTTGAAGTTCTCTGCCTGTGCCGAAGCACGGTCACCGAAGATTCCACCGGATATCTTGGTCAGCCCGTCTACAATTTGAGCAATCTTGGGACCAAAGATATTCTCGATGTCTTCCACCGTATAATCCGTATCTTCGACTACGTCATGCAGCAAAGCGGCACAGATAGAAGTGGAACCAAGCCCTATTTCATTGCATACGATACTTGCCACAGCAATCGGGTGCATAATATAAGGTTCGCCCGAACGGCGTTTGATGCCTTTATGCGCTTGGTTGGCGAAGTTGAAAGCCTTCGTGATGATTTCAACTTTTTTGCGATGTTTGGTGCTGAGGTAATCATTCAGTAGTTCGTGGAACGCCTGATTGATCATCTCTTCATCAGCTATTTCTTTGGGGGTCAGATTATCCATAATTGTTATCCTTTCACTTGCTTAGTTTTGCAAAAATAAGCAAATTTCCGAACGGTGCAAGCGGGAAGCCGTTTATTTGTATATTTTCAATCGTTTTCCTGCCGCAATCTTTGTGCTGGACAGTCCGTTCCACCGCTGTATATCCTTAACTTTGACACCATATCTTCCGGCGATGGAGGACAAAGTGTCTCCACTTTTATTGTGTGGTAGGTCAGTTTTCCTTTACCGGCTACGGCTGTTGTCGTTTTGCGTGTTGCAGGCGTGACATCTTTCACAGCTACTGTTCTACGGTTGCGGAACAATTCGTCGGCGCGGTGTGCGTAGATGGTATCTTGTTTGTCGATAAAGCTGCTGATAGCTTCGATGGGTAGTCGAAGTGTGTAAGGCTTGTTATCACCCGGAATTATAGATTTCTTATATTGCGGATTCAAACTTTTAACCTGGTCCAACGGAACATTGCAAAGATCGGCAATCTGTTCGAAGTGCAGGTTCTTGTTGACTTGCACTGTATCTGTGCTGGCCGGAATATTAGTTTCCATCGGGCAGATATTGTGGTCGCAATAATAAGTCATCACGTAGTTGGCAGCGATAAAGGCAGGTACATATCCGCGTGTTTCTTTGGGCAGGTAGTTGTAGATTTTCCAATAATCCGTTTCGCCATTGGCACGGCGGATGGCTTTGTTGATAGTGCCGGGACCGCAGTTATAAGCAGCAATCACAAGATTCCAGTCTCCGTAGATGGCATACATCTCCTTGAGGTAACGGGCAGCAGCCCATGTCGCTTTTATCGGGTCGCGACGGTCGTCTACCAGACTGTTGGATTCCAGACCATAGATTTTTCCGGTACCAATCATAAACTGCCATAGACCGGAGGCTCCTGCACGGGATACTGCCGAAGGATTCAACGCGGATTCGATAATCGGAAGATATCTCAATTCCAGCGGAAGTCCGTATGCATCCAGTGCTTCTTCGAAAATCGGCATATAGAAGTTACAGGCGCTCAGCATGAAAGAAACCTGATTGCGCAAGCGTCCCGCATACATATCAATGAATTTGCGTACAATATCATTGTAAGGCATTTCCATTATAGCCGGAATACGTGACAAACGGTCGATGTAAACAGAATCACTGAACAGGGGATTGATTTCCGCTGTACTGCAATCCTTGCCTAAGTCAATGTAATTTTTAGCTTTCCAGTCATTCAGCAGACTGTCGAGAGGGTATGTCATACTCTTAGGCAGGTCGATGCTTTCTTTGCGTTCAGTTCCATTTTCACGAATCACTACATCTACACTTTGCGCTCTTACCTGAGACGTTGCTACCAGTAAAAGGAAAATAATCGAACAATAGTTTACTAATTTCTTCATGCTTCAATAATAAGATCAATCTAAATTGTGTTTTCTAAAATCGTAATACGCATTGCAAACCAACCGACTTGCTTTTTAAACTACTGGAGCGGAACTGATTGTTATTGTCGATAACAGCAGGTTCTACTTTCATACTCAAGTCGGGAGTTATATCGAAGTTGGATAACTCTGCATCTACATAAGCGTCGATGATAGAGATGAGGTAAACTCCGATAAATGCAAATATACTGAGATCCCGGTAACGCCGGAACATATCTTTTCTTCGTTTTAATGTATTTTTCAACTGCTCCTCGTTGTAAGTTGCGTTAGGTGGCAGCAAATCTTCATAACTCTTGGTGTTCGGGTTGCTGTCCATGATGTCCAGATAAGCTTGTGAATAGTCTTTATACATCTTTCCGTTCCAACTCAAGGCATAGGCGCAACCAGCAAATCCACCGTATATAATAGGTAACTTCCAGTATTTACGGTTGTAAATCTGTCCGCCACCGGGGAATACGACTGCCAGCCAGGTCGCTTTGGTCGGATTCGGGATGAAAATCTTCTTGTTGATATCCTGCACGGGCGGAACGCTGTCTGTCTTGACAACGATAGATGCCGGTTGCTCTATCTTTTTCAGTTCCTTCTTGTTGGCTGCATCCAGGCTGTCCGCTATCTGTATCTTGGCGACAGATAAACTGTCAACGGACGGAAGTGCTTTGGATGGTATGAGCCGGATAGAATCTTTCTTTAACGAATCCTGCGCAACCGGTTCACGATGCCTTCGTGCACGGGCTTTCGGCGCTTCCCGTTGCATGATGGTTGTATCTTTTGTACTGGAGTTACACTAGATTGTGCATACACATCAATCCCTGCCACCTGTAAGAAACAGAGAAGCAGGGTGATGACGAGTAACTGATATTTTTTACTTTTTCTAGTCATTTACTTCTTTAGCGTGTCGAAGATTTCCATGATGCGTTCCAGTTCCTCTTCGTTTCCGAAAGGAATGCTGATTTTCCCTTTCCCCTTTTCGGAGCAGGTGAGTTGTACCTTGGTGTTGAAAAAGCCTGAGAGTTGCTGCTTCAGTAAGTTGAACTCTTCCGGAAGTTTGGCACGTTTCGGAGTTATTTTCCGCGTACCGCTTTTCACTGCTTCTCCTTCGCTTAATGATTTAACAATTTCTTCTACTTTACGGACTGAATATCCGTGCTCTTGTATTTCTTCGAATATTTTAACTTGTAGTTTGGGGTCGCCCAGTGAAATGAGTGCACGCGCATGCCCCATATCCAACTGCTTGTTTTGTAGAGCCATCTGTATGGGAGCCGGCAATTTCAGCAGGCGGAGGTAGTTGGCGATTGTTGTCCGGTTTTTGCCGATGCGTTCACTCAGGCGTTCCTGTGTCAGTTCGTACTGGTCGAGCAGATGCTGGTAGGCAAGTGCGATTTCTACGGCATTCAGGTCTTCGCGCTGGATATTCTCAATCAGCGCCATTTCCATCATGTTTTCGTCGTCGGCGGTGCGGATATAAGCGGGGATTGTTTTCAATCCTGCTTTTTGCGAAGCACGGTAGCGACGTTCTCCGGCGATAATTTGATATTCGTCGTCCGACACCTTGCGTAAAGTAATAGGTTGGATAATTCCTATTTCAGCAATTGAATCAGCCAGTTCCTGCAATGCTGTTTCATCAAACTCACGGCGGGGCTGGTTGGGATTGACGGCAATCTTTGCCAACTCTATTTCATTAATGGAAGAAGACCCTTCGGTTTTCACATCATCCATCGAGAGCAAGGCGTCAAGTCCGCGTCCTAATGCATTTCTTCTTTGTGTTGCCATATCTTCTTCTTTTATTTATTTCGGTTGATAATCTCTTTAGCAAGAGCCAGGTGATTCTTGGCGCCGGTAGAGTCCGCATCGTAAAGGATGGTTGGGATACCGTAGCTGGGAGCCTCGCTCAGTTTGACATTCCGTTGCACAACAGTGTTGAACACCAGTTCCTGAAAATGACGTTTCACTTCATCGTAGATTTGGTTCGCCTGACGCAGACGTGAATCGTACATCGTGAGCAGGAAACCTTCGATTTCTAAGGCCGGATTCAGTTTTGATTTGATGATTTTGATGGTGTTCAGCAGTTTGCTGATACCCTCAAGAGCAAAATACTCGGCTTGTACGGGGATAATCACAGAGTCGGCTGCTGTCAGGGCATTAATAGTGATAAGTCCCAATGAAGGCGAACAGTCTATCAATATATAGTCATATTCTTTCTTCAAGGGTGAGTACTTCTTTCAGAATCTTTTCGCGGTTTGGGAGGTTCAGCATTTCAATCTCTGCTCCTACAAGATTGATGTGCGAAGAGATTACTTTTAAAGAATCAATTTCCGTGTCGAGGATAGCGTCCTGTACGTTGGCTCTATCAATAATACATTCATAGATAGTGCACTCCGACTGCTTGATGTCTACTCCCAGTCCGGAAGAGGCATTAGCTTGCGGGTCGGCATCTATCACGAGTACCTTTTTTTCGAGTGTAGCGAGCGAAGCTGCGAGGTTAATCGTAGTCGTTGTCTTTCCTACACCGCCTTTTTGATTGGCCAAAGCAATAATTTTTCCCATATTCTCTAAATTTATTGGCAGCGAAATAAGTGATAAATCCTTAGAGCGCCTACGAAAAAAGAGAAACTTTGCAATTTCTGTTGATAAGTCACCTGTTTTGTTAATAACTGTCGGACGAAACGGTTACCAAACTCTGCCGGGTTCTTCATCTACTATTCTCTTTCTGAGCTTGCAAATATACATATTTATATTGGATATCTATTTCTTTTTTTTGCTCGCTTGCAGAAGATTAAGATTTGTAAACGGGTGAGAATGGGGACGGAAAGATACTTTTTCATCTGAAGGAAAGAGGGTTTGGCGGTACGGCTTCTTTTTGCTACTTTTGTGCAAATATTAAAAGGAAAGGATTGAATGTATGGAAAATGAAAAGCCGTTGATACTCGTTTCGAATGACGATGGCGTAATGGCTAAAGGTATAAATGAACTGGTGAAGTTTCTTCGCCCCTTGGGGGAAATCGTTGTAATGGCTCCCGATTCTCCGCGTTCGGGAAGTGGCTGCGCGCTGACGGTGACTCAGCCTGTTCATTATCAACTTGTCAAGAAAGAAGTAGGGCTGACTGTGTATAAATGTTCGGGAACACCGACCGATTGTATCAAGTTGGCACGAAATACTGTGCTTGACCGGACGCCGGATTTGGTGGTCGGTGGGATTAATCACGGAGATAATTCGGCTACAAATGTGCATTATTCCGGTACGATGGGGGGGGTAATTGAAGGTTGTGTGAATGGAATCCCTTCCATCGGCTTCTCTTTGTGCAACCATGAACCGGATGCTGACTTTGATGCTGCCGGTCCTTATATCCGCAATATCGCTGCGATGGTATTGGAAAAAGGGCTTCCTCCTTTGACTTGTCTTAATGTGAATTTTCCGGATACTGCCGATATAAAAGGAGTGAAAGTCTGCGAACAGGCAAAGGGACGTTGGATCAACGAATGGGCTGCTTGCCCCCGTTTGACTGATTCTAATTATTTTTGGCTGACAGGTGAATTTACCGACCATGAACCCGAAAATGAGAAGAATGATCATTGGGCACTGGCTAACGGTTATGTCGCTATCACTCCAACTACCGTTGATTTGACGGCTTATGGCTTTATGGACGAACTTAATAAATGGTTTAATAAATGAAGTATTATCTGATTGTTGGCGAAGCATCCGGCGATTTACACGCTTCACATCTGATGTCTGCTTTGAAAGAGGAAGACCCTCAAGCCGATTTCCGCTTCTTCGGGGGGGATTTGATGGCTGCTGTCGGTGGAACGATGGTGAAACATTATAAGGAATTAGCCTATATGGGATTTATTCCTGTACTGCTTCATCTGCGCACCATCTTTGCAAACATGAAGCGTTGTAAGGAGGATATTGTTTCCTGGAATCCTGATGTGGTCATCTTGGTGGATTATCCGGGATTCAACCTCGATATTGCCAAGTTTGTGCACGCCAAGACTCAGATTCCGGTTTATTATTATATTTCTCCCAAAATATGGGCTTGGAAAGAATATCGCATTAAGAATATAAAACGTGATGTGAACGAGCTTTTCTCCATTCTTCCCTTTGAAGTGGAGTTTTTCGAAGGGAAGCATCAGTTTCCTATTCATTATGTGGGAAACCCTACGGTAGATGAGGTCACTGCCTATCAGGAAGCACATCCGAAAAACTTTGCAACGTTTGTTGGAGAAAACCAACTGGAGGATAAACCGATAATTGCTCTTTTGGCGGGAAGCCGTAAACAGGAAATAAAGGATAATCTGCCGGATATGTTAAAAGCTGCTTCCGCTTTTCCTGACTATCAGCTTGTCCTGGCGGGTGCTCCTTCCATTGCTCCCGAATATTACAAGCAATACATGGGTGATACGAAAGTGAAAATCATTTTCGGACAGACATATCGCCTTTTGCAGCATGCGGATGCTGCTTTGGTTACTTCGGGTACAGCTACTCTTGAGACGGCTTTGTTCCGTGTTCCACAAGTGGTTTGTTATCATACGCCAATCGGAAAGGTTATTTCGTTTTTGAGACGTCATATTCTGACGGTGAGGTTTATCTCGTTGGTCAATCTGATTGCCGACCGCGAAGTTGTGAAAGAGTTGGTGGCCGACACGATGACCGTGAAGAATATGCAATATGAATTGAAGAATATACTTGAAAATGAGAAGTATAGAAGTCAAATGCTTAAAGAATACGAGTATATGGCAGAACGGTTGGGACCTGCCGGTGCTCCCCGTCATGCGGCACGTGAAATGCTGCGCCTGTTGAAAAATAGCTTTCTTTTTCTGAATAAACGTAAAGCCGATGCAGTAAATGCACGGCTTTTTTATTTATAGTACAGAAGGTTAAAATAAGAAAGGAACAGATATGAAAAAAATTAAGTGGCTTTTAGGTGTTTTATTATTGGCGTTAGTGCCAATGTTGCAGTCGTGTGATGATAATGACGGCTATTCTATCGGAGATTTTAGCTGGGACTGGGCAACGGTTCGTACAACTGGTGGCGGTAGTTATTATCTGGAGGGTGACCGTTGGGGATTATTGATCCGGTCAGCACTTCTATTCCTTGGTACAGGCCGGTAGACGGCGAACGTGTAGTAGCATTCTTCAATCCTTTATATGATGTGAAAAATGGTGTCCAGGTGAAAATGGAGGGGATTCAGGATGTGCTGACGAAAGAAGTTGAAGAGATGAAAACGATAGAAGAATCCGAAGAATTTGGAAACGATCCTATCGTGATTTATGAGGGTGATATGTGGTTGGGAGGAAAGTTCTTGAATATTATCTTCCGTCAGGATATACCTCGTTCGGAAAAACACCGTATCAGTCTTGTGCAAAACCTGATAGATACAGAAGAACCGACACCATTCAAGGTAGCAGAAGACGGTTATGTGCATTTGGAACTGCGTTATAATACGTATGATGACAAGACTGGTTATTGGGGATGGGGACGAGTTTCTTATAATCTGGCTGATTTCTATCCGACAGAGAAAGAGGGGAAACTCCGATGAAAGGTTTTAAGGTTGCAATAAACTCAAAGAAAATGGATAAGGAAGAGTTATCGTACTTGATTTTGACCATCCGGTGGGTGTACCGGAGAAAGCGAAGGATGTACATTCTACTTCTTCAATCCGATAACCTCTAACTATGATTTACTGTGTGTAAAAAAGGTCTGGAGCTTCTCGGAAGCATCCCGACCTTTACTATTTTGTGGCGACTCTGTTTTTCTGGAAGTAAAACCTGTTTAAAACCAAGTCAGGGCATACAAGTAAACTACTGCTGCCGGGATAGCCATTAAAGCACTGTCGAACCGATCAAGCATTCCGCCGTGTCCCGGAAGGATATTCCCTGAATCCTTAACGTGCAGTTGACGCTTGAACAATGATTCCGTCAAGTCTCCCCATGTACCGAATATAACGACTACTAATGCGAGTCCGGCCCATTCCGATATGGACATAAACGGAAAATAGTGGGCGAGTATAAAAGAAACTCCAATAGCTACTACTCCGCCGCCAATAGAACCTTCCCAGGATTTCTTAGGTGAAATACGTTCAAACAACCGGTGTTTGCCGATAAGTGACCCGATGCAATATGCGCCTGTGTCATTCAACCAAAGGAATATAAAGATGGACAACGGTAAAATCGGATTATAGCTCACGCTGCTATATTCCGGATCGTTATGAAATGCCAATACATTCAGCATGGCAAAAGGTAAACCGATATAAAGTTGACTGAGCATGGAATAAGCCCAGTTGAGTACCGGATTCTCCTTTTTTAAGTACAATTCGCTGATCATCATATAGAGTAGCAAAAGTACATACGGGATAAAAATCTTCGAATCGGCTGCGTCAATGCAGAAGCCCATTATTGCAAGGAATAAATAGGCTCCGCCCAGCATTGTAATCGTCTTGTTTATCTTGACTCCTTCCGCCCGCATATTCACCAACTGCCCGAACTCATAAATAGTCAGCGCACTGATAATAGTGAATAGAATACCAAAGCTGAATGAATCGTAAAGGATGCACCCCACCAAGATGGCAACGAAGAGTACACCCGTAATAGCTCGTTTTATAAAATTGTTAATCAAAATCAGCGTGTTTAAATTAGTTGGATTTTGGATAGCTTACTTTTCCTCGTTGGTTTCTGTTTTCGTAGCCGTATTTCTTTCTACGGTCACTTTCGTTCCTTCTGCAGTCACCTTCGTTCCCGTAACAGCTTTTTCTTCAGCGGTATTTTCAGCTTCCTCTTCTTTTATTTCTTGTTCTTCTTTTTTCAGCTTTTCAGCAAGTTGTCTTTCTGCTTTTGCTGCATCCTGGCTTTCTTTAGCAGCCATGATTTCTTCCGAACGAGATGCCCATGGACGTTTTCCGAAGATACGTTCGACGTCTTCCGCAAAGATTACTTCTTTGTCAATCAGTAACTGCGTCAGTTCGTTGTGTCCTTCTTTATGTTCGGATAGAATTTTCTTGGCACGTTCATACTGTTCGTTTATCATCTTCTTGACCTCTTCGTCAATTAGTTCGGCAGTCTTTTCGCTGTATGGACGGTTGAAAGAATATTCTTCATTATTATAGTAACACAAGTTCGGCAACTTGTCGCTCATGCCTAAATAAGCAATCATGCCATAGGCCTGTTTGGTAACTCTTTCCAAGTCATTCATAGCTCCTGTTGAGATACGGCCTATGAATAAATCTTCGGCTGCACGTCCACCAAGAGTTGCGCACATTTCGTCAAGCATTTGCTCTTTAGTAGTAATCTGACGCTCTTCCGGCAGATACCAGGCAGCACCCAATGCACGTCCGCGAGGAACGATTGTTACTTTTATTAATGGATTAGCATATTCCAATAGCCATGAGATAGAGGCGTGGCCTGCTTCATGCAAAGCGATAGAACGTCTTTCGGCCTCGGTCGTAATCTTGGTTTTCTTTTCCAAACCACCAATGATACGGTCTACAGCATCCAGAAAATCCTGTTTGCCTACGAACTTCTTGCCGTGACGGGCTGCAATCAATGCCGCTTCGTTGCAGACATTGGCAATATCCGCACCGGAGAATCCCGGAGTCTGACGTGCCAGTAAATCCACGTCTACGGTATCGTCTATCTTAATCGGGCGTAAATGTACGCCGAATACTTCTTTACGTTCGTTTAAGTCGGGTAAGTCAACATGAATCTGGCGGTCAAAACGTCCGGCACGGAGCAATGCCTTATCCAATACATCCACACGGTTGGTAGCGGCAAGAATGATAACGCCACTATTAGAACCGAAACCGTCCATTTCTGTCAGCAGTTGGTTCAATGTGTTTTCGCGTTCGTCATTTCCACCCATTGCAGGGTTTTTGCCACGTGCACGTCCTACAGCATCAATTTCGTCAATGAAAATAATGCAAGGAGCTTTTTCCTTTTTTTTCTTGAACAAGTCGCGGACGCGGGATGCACCTACGCCTACAAACATTTCCACAAAATCGGAACCTGCCAAAGAGAAGAATGGCACATTCGCTTCGCCGGCAACAGCCTTGGCAAGCAGTGTCTTACCGGTTCCCGGAGGGCCTACCAATAATGCGCCCTTAGGTATTTTACCACCCAAGTCTGTATATTTTTGAGGTTCTTTCAAGAATTCTACAATTTCTTCCACTTCTTGTTTGGCTTCTGCCAGGCCTGCTACATCCTTGAAAGTAATTTTGATAGAGCCGCCTTTTTCAAAAAGCTGCGCTTTGGATTTTCCTACATTGAAAACACCACCGGGACCGCCGCTGCCACCACCGCTCATGCGTCGCATAAAGAATATCCATAAAGCAACCAGCAGAACAAGCGGAAGTATCTGAATCAAGATAGCAGGGAATAGATCCGATTTAGGTGGATAATCCGATGTACCGTCAAAATTGCCGGCTTCTTTTTCTGCCTGCAGAAATTCTTCCAGTTTATCGGTGGACGGAGTTCTACTTGTAATGATAGGGTTGCGTCCTACCTTCGTAGAGTCTGCGCCAAACACAGCACCTACGGCAGTTGGCTTCAGGTATGCTTCGATTGACTTATCTTCATAACCCAATACTTTGCTGATATACCCTTTTTAACGTAATCCTGAAACTCGCTGTAAGTAACAGCTTTGCTTCCAGCACCCTTTGAATCACTGCCCCACCAGAGGCCGAGAAGCATCAGGGCAATAATCATATACATCCAGTTCAGATTGAACTTCGGCAAATTAACCTTATTGTTAGGTTTGTTGCTATTGTTATTATTACTATTATTGTCCATAGTCATAAATTAGTCTAGATCGGGGATTTGAGTAAGTTTGGCATCTGCCCAAAGATGCTCAAGGTTGTAGAAACTTCTTGTTTCCGGTAAAAAGACATGTACCAATACATCAGAATAGTCCATCGCTACCCATTCTGCATTCCGAAGTCCGTCAACCGCAAAAGGTTTGCTGTCAGCACCTTTGCGTGTAAATTCTCTGATTGAATCTACAATGGCGCTTACTTGGCTGGGAGAGTTTCCCTGGCAGATAACGAAATATTTACAGATGGTATCTTCTATACTGGTTAAATCGGCAATAATTATGTTTTTACCTTTTTTCTCTTGAATTCCTTCTTTTATTTTTTCAATTAATACTTTAGTATCGTTCATCCTTGCAATTGAAATTAATAATTCATGTTCTTTTTAGTTTATAACAAAAAAAGACTACCCTTTGTTTCTGGTTATAAACGTGATATTTTTGACAAATATACGCTGATTTATTGGATACAAGAAAGTTATACCCCAATTTTTGTGTTTTTTAGTGGAGATACTTGCCAATAAAAAGCTAATTTTAGGATTTTAGCAAAAAAAATAGCAGAAATGTTTTGATTTCCCAAATTATTTGTATCTTTGCACCCGCAAACGAAAAGCATTGGGCTATGGTGTAATGGTAACACTACAGATTCTGGTCCTGTCATTCCTGGTTCGAATCCAGGTAGCCCAACAAATCACCAGCTTTTTACTGACAAAAACCCGCTAAAAATGCAATTTTAGCGGGTTTTTTCATGCTTTGACAAATACCATCCGAAAAAAGTTGACGCTAATTCGGTGGCTAATTCGGTGACACGAATGCTCTTTTTTGATATTTTTTTGAGTGGTTCTCAAAAAAAACAACGATGAGCCAAAAAAAGCAAACTTTCAATGTTCTTTTCTGGATAAGGAAAGGAAGAACGAATGAAAAAATGTCACCTCTTTCATGTCGGGTTACGATTTCGGGACAAAGATACGAAATTCCCACGAAACTACACCTGCGGTCTGAATCATGGTCACCGGTAGCGCAAAAGTCACTCGGCAAAACAGCCAATGACAAAGAAGCCAATCGGTATATCGAAGATTTGAAAATCACGATTGAAGATACCGTGACCAAAATCAGGCAGAAAAACTACCCTCTCAACATTGAGAACTTCAAACTCATGTTTCAGACACAGGATAATGAGTTCTCTACTATCAGCACACTATTCGATTACCACGAAATCATGGAGAAGAAAAATCTTCGTGCCAGTACATTTACCGGCTATCACGTAACGAAGAAACACCTGCTCAACTTTATACGTATCAAATACCATGTCTCCGATTATGACTTGGCAGCCATTGACAAAGCGTTCGTGTATGAGTTTTACGCCTATCTGCAAGGGTATAAGAGGGAAGGGGATACCGTATGTGCTGTCAATGGAGCATTAAAGCATATCCAACGTTTCAAGAAGGTGATGAATGTCGCCTTGCAAAATGAATGGATAAGCCGGAACCCTGTCTGCCTGCTCAACGCCAAGAAAACGAAAGTCGAAAGAGGATTCCTTTCCGAAAAGGAACTGAAGAGCATCGAGGAAGTCCCTTTGCCCGCCAACCTCTCCATCGTGAGGGACGTATTCGTATTTGCTGTCTACACCGGACTGTCATTCGTCGACATCAGCAACCTGACCAATGAAAATATAAATGTCGGTATCGACAAAAGTCTCTGGCTCAACTATTACCGTCAGAAAACCGACATACACGCCATGCTGCCTTTGTTGCAACCTGCCGTCAATATATTAAAGAGGTATGAAGCATACCACGAAGGGAAACGGACAAATCATATATTCCCGGTACCGCCCAACCAGGTGATAAACCGATATCTGAAAAAAGTAGCCAGGGAAGCGGGGGTAGACAAGAACATTACTTTCCACATGGCGCGCCATACTTTCGCCACTACTATCACCCTGTCTCACGGCATACCGATTGAAACCGTGTCGAAAATGTTGGGGCATACCAGCATCAAGACGACACAAATCTACGCTAAGATTCTAGATACGAAAGTCATGGACGACATGGCAGCTCTCAAAGAATTGTACACCAGGAAGGAAACGCAAAAATCACCCAACAACAAAGCCGCAAACGAATGAAATCAACCGCAACCATCAGCCAGGCAGAACTGGAACAAAAAGCTATCGACAGCATGATAGCGTATGAGAAGAACCTCATTCCCGAACAAGAAATGGGAGAAGCAATCACCCGCGCGCTCCATCATTACGGCAACAAAGAAGGACACCGGGAAATAGTCTTGAAAGGCTGGATTATAGCAACCATCTACGCCCTCGACAGCAGCCAACTGAAAGACCTTGACCGGGTAGCCTTCATATATCTGAATGAACCAATAATGGAAGCCGGTGAAGAAAAACAGTGTGCTGTGACGAAGTACAGTGACAATACCGACAGGGAAAACAGAGACAGAGTATATGTAATACGCACTTTCCGGGAAATGGTCGGAAGCGCCGCCTACAAATCCGGAAACTGGGAAGTCGTGACGGAACATATAGCACCTGCGCCCGGTGACGGCGGGGCACACCTTTACGCTATCCATTCCGAAAACGTTCGTCCCGGCGAATGGATATACGATGAAACGGGGAATTACATTGCCGAAAGAATTGATTACTAACAATATAAAAAAACAGAGTTATGAAAACAGAAAACAAGAACATGAGAATCATAGAACCTGCAAAAACAGCCGGCAAGCAGGCACAGGAAGAACCGAAATACAAGTCCGTTGACCCCGTCATGCTCGACGCCATGCCGGAAGACGTTGCGTTCATCCGCTCCACCGATGTATGCAAATTGCTCAACATCAGTAATTCGACATTGAGAAACCTGCGTGCGGAGCACGCCATCCCGTTCTACAAACTGGGCGGAACGTTTCTTTATAGCAAAGAAGAAATAATGAACTATCTCGCTTCCAATTACAGTAGAAGAATCTAAACGATCATGGCAAAAACAGGATTATCATATTACCAGGCGGAAACCGACCGCTTCCAGGATATCAAGGTGAAACGCCTGAAGAAGCGGTACGGCTGTGAGGGATACGCCATATACCAGTACATTCTGAATGAGATATACCGGGTTGAGGGCTGCTATGTCCGTTTCACGGACGACCAACTCTTTGACGTTTCCGAATATTGGTGCATCGACGAAGAGCGGATAGAAACGATTATTGAATATTGTACGGAAGTGGAAATATTCGACGCCATCACCTGGCATACGAATCATGTACTTACTTCTGTAGATATCCAACTGCGCTACCTTGAAATCTGCCGGAGAATCAAGAAGAAGATTGTGATACCCGAGGATATACGGCTTGTCGAGATACAAGACGCGGCTTCCGGTATGACAGGTGCGTCGCTACCTCTTTTCTCCGGTCAGGAAATCGAGACGAAAACGGGAAAAGCTGTTTATGGCTCTCCCAAAATGGATGTCCGGAGAGAGACTGCGACCGCTACCGGAAAAGAGGCCGTGACCACTGCCGGAATATCTTCCGATGCCATTATTCCGCAGAGTTCCGCGGAAATTCCGGAAACTCCGCGGGATTCTGCGGAAAAACGGCACAAAGAAAAGAAAGTAAAGAAAACTCCCCCTCTATCCCCCAAGCCATTCCGCAGGCAAGGGATGATGAGGACAAAGTTTCACTCTCTCCGGGGGGGAATGCCGGGAATATCCCTGCAGAACTCTGCGGGAAACGTCCGGAACATTCCGATGAATACCGTTTGAAGTTGCAGCGGCTGGGTGAAACCTGCTACAACCTGGGATGCTCGAAAGGAGATGTCCGTAAGGTTCTGATGATAGAAAACATAGCCATGGACGACAGCCCGATATGGCAACTGATTGAAGAGTTGAAGGCGAGCGGCGGACATTATTCGTTCACCGGAGACGTGCTGCCCGCCCTGTGGGGACTGGTGAAGACGGGACGCCTGCGGATGATGGAAGAGCGTACGGGTGAGGTGAAAGAGGACGTTCATAACGTCAGGCAGATGTTGGCGGGCGTTGGAGTGCCGAGCTACGATATGGACGAACTGTGCGAAGAAGCGAAAGGCAAAGAAGACGTCCTGCAGGAAGTAATACGGGAAATCCGGCGGTCGAAAGGCAGGATTCTTTCGGTGAGCTGCTTCATCAGGTCACGGCTGAAAAAAGCGAAGAAAAATGAATTGCAAAAAACGGCGTAAGTCACACGGTTATGAGTGATGATAAAAACAAGATACCACAGTATTACCCTCGCAAAATGCGTACAGGGTGGTGCGTGGCACACGAGGTGACAGCCGCAGGCGTCACCATCGAGAGATACGGAATACGCTGCCGGACGTATGAGGAAGCATATCGACGGGCGGAAGTCATGAACCTGCAACAGCAGGCGGAAACGAAGCGCACCGGTCCACAAGCCGGAGAAACCACCGGTTCGCCGCAACCGTCCGTCTCCGGAGAGAAAGGGGGTGGGCGATTATGAGCGAGAAAGTAAGCACCATCACGCTACGACTGACAGCCGAAGAAGTCACGCAACTTGAGATTTTGAAGAATCTTACTGGAAAGCGAACGGCCAGCGAAGCTATCAAACACATCGTGCGGGAGTATCCCCGTTTCTGTACCCACTACAAGCAGGAGGCAAAGGAGCACGGGGAACTGAAACGAAGGTATCGGGAGCAGGGCGAAGCCGTGCAGGGATTTTTGTCGGCACTCGACAGGTTGGAGAAAGCGGGCAGGGGAAAAGAGTAGAGGGAAAAGAGTAGAGGGAAAAGAGTAGGGGAAATGATTGCTAGCAAAATGCGCTCCGGAAGATCTTGGCCAATGAAAGATTTGCTATCAGATTTTTCCGGATCTCGTGCTCGAGCTGCAATAGGTTGCTAGCAAATGTTTCATCTTGGAAGAAGCCGGCTGCCGGATTCTGCTAGCAGTTAACAGGGGTTATCGGGTTGATGAAGCCGGGAACCCACCAGGTATGTGCTAGCAATTGCCGGAAGAAAGCCGGGATTGCATTGTTCGTCTGATTGCTCACCGTGCCGCCGTGGTGGGCAATGCGTGCAGTGCGTGCAGCAGAATACCGCCGCCCACAGCCCCGTCCCCCGCAGCAGCACTCCGTCAGTGTTTAACCGGAACATACCTTCACCGACAGCGTTTCTCGGACAGGCAGTGTTTCTGTGCACCGTGCCGCTTTCCTTGCTTTCCCGTAGCTACCCAATGGGCGCAAAGAAAGCCGCCCTCTGACAGTGTTTCTACGGAACATTCTTGGGGGGAAGTCTCCCAAAAAGTTACTTCTGTGTATAACAGTCGAGGCTGGCAAAGTGGGTGATTACAGAAGTTACTACCGCCTGATGTATTCGGCTTCGGCTCCCGCTCACACCCCGGCACAGCTGGACTACAAGCGACAGCCTATGCGGTGGTATCCCTTGCGGATGATAACGAAAGCTACTCTCGTCTTATACCCGGCTCCGGCTGCCGCTTCCTCACTTGCCGAATACAGCAAAGGGGAGCAGTATCCTATGCAATGTAAGCCCCTGCGGAGTGGTATCCCCTGCGGAATGGTATCCCTTGCGGAAATGGTATCCCCTGCGGAGTGGGTGACAGTTGAGAAGCCCGGTGCGGTTTCGCTCCGCCCGGCACTAACGCCGGGACTAAGGCGAGAATCCCACCTCTTTTCGGTTGATAACAGAAACGGGGCGTTTACCATGAAGTGCAGCCGTGCGGTGCAGGGTTCCCGTGTTTACGGTTGAGCGGGTTTGTATAGTGGAAGTAAGCGCCCTTCGCCGTCCTTCGGGCGCGTGCAGACGTGATGCTGCGTGCGCCGTGACAGCAATTGTTTTCCTTCCGCCTTCCTTTTTGGGGGACACCCAAAAAGAGACCGGAAGAAAAACAAAGGAGTAGCGATATTAAACATAACGGGTCATTATGCCCGCACGCCTTGCCGTTCAGGCAAGTCGGGTGCATAATGCGTGGTTATGTTTAATATGGATTGTCTTATTTTTCCGCCCCCGGGCGAAAAAAGCCATGCGGGCGGTTAACGCCACCGCAGCGGTCAGCGCCTTTACCGCCCTTTCCGTAGCGTTCGGGGTGGCGGGCGCAAAAGGCGCAGCCGCCCCCGACCACCACCCCTTAGTTACTCCTGCCAGTCCCGAGCCTTGCGGGTTTCCGGCCTGTTGCGGGTGTTTGTGCTTCCTGCGGGTTGCGCCTGGCGGCGTGCCCGGCTGACAGTTTGTGCCTTGCAGAACATTGGAAATTCCCGGCGGTCGGCTTCGCCGTCCGCTCCACGAAGCGGGGCGAAGCGCCCCGCCGAAAAGTGCAAATAACAAATCCGTGACAATCGGGCAAATGTCACAAAATAAAATAGTAAAAAACGTAAGTTCTCAAAACTTATATTAAACAACCCAAGAATGAACGAGAAAGAAGATTTTTTCTTTATGGTATATGTAGAAGGGGAGCACTCCCCGGCATATAGACACAGTGATTTAACAAGTGCAGAGACAGAAGCGAAACGATTAGCAGAATCTTTGAATAGAAAGGCTTATGTCCTTTGCTCTATAAAATCCTTTGAAGTAAACAAGTTTACGGTAAGAGATTGCCGCCCGGCACTTGGAGATGACCTTCCGTTTTAATCAAATCCCAGTAAGAAATGAAAGAATCACATACAGGTATTGGTATCTGCCGTTGCTACCAATGCCGGATGAAAAAAAAGAACTGCAGTACATCGGGACGTAAATCGCTCAAACGGGCAATCAGCAAGTTTCGACGCAAGCAATTGAAGTTGGACAAAGTAACCAGGCACAATCACTTCGGCGGATATTGGGCCTAAGACTAATACACGCTTTTATCTGCCCCACACTGCACAGGAACACATTTTTTTTCCTTTTTTCATCTACATCTCACAGGGCATGGATGAACGGCAGGCAAGAAATTTCAGATAAAAATACCGCACGACGTAGGAGCGCAGGATATTTTTATCTGAAATAGCGTAGCGGTTCTTGACTGACGGGCGGCCGTGACCTATCTTTGTAGAAGAAAAGAGGAAAAATACGCTGTAAAACAGCAAACTTATCATTTATCCGCTCCCATCACTTTATAGATAATTGCGTTTCTGTCTATGTCACTATGTTTATTTACGGATAGAATCATACGGGAATAAAACGTGAAACGCCCGAAAACAGCCGGAAAGGAAGTAAAAACGTACCTGAAACCCTTCAAGATGTTTTGAAAAATCCGTCAGACGTTTTTTTTATTTCGTCAGACGTTTTTTGAAAAACTCCTGATGTTTTCTAAGAGCCCCTGATAAGCGTATTTTCTGAAAATGACATCAAAAAAGCCCGGTGAATAATTTTTCATTCACCGGGCTTTCATCAAATTTGTTTGCAGTGTTTAGCGGTCAGACCGTCAAACTGTCTGTCGGCTTAGGCTGCCGGGTCCGGGTCGGGAGTTTCCCCGCCGTCGTCAGGGTTCGGAGTTTCTCCGCCTTCATTGCCACCTTCTCCGCTCGTGCTGCCTGCTCCTGCCTTGGAAAAAGCATACATTGAAACGGCTTCTTTGATTTCGGTAGAAGGTACGTAGATAACACGTGCTTTCTTTACGCTGTTTGCGCCGCATTTGTCGGCGGTTGTGATACCGACGCCGGAAACGGACGGACGGAAAGAACCGAGGTCGCCCAGGCGAACGGGAGAACCGTTTGCGAGGTTGCGCTTGATGACGACCATCAATGCGTCAAGCACCGCCTTGATGTCAGAGCCGGTCAGCGTACAACGGTCTGCGATTTGTTCAACGATTTGTCTCTGTGTCATCTCCGGGGCAAGTACTACTTGTGCGTAGTATTTTGCTGCTGCGTCTTTGTCCTGCGGATTCTTGCGTAATGCGGGTTTGATTGTAATAGCCATGTTTATTAGTGTTTTGATGATTAATAATGTTGCAAATCTACATGATACGTGCGTGGGCGTGCGGGCGTATGTTCTTATCTGTGATGATACGTGTTTCATCATACGATTATGTGCATGAAAAAAGGGCTACGGTTTGTATTCCGCAGCCCTTAAAACAGGGGTTTCCGATGTTCTCCGTTAGTTCCTGCCGTCCGTTTTCTTTTCGTTGTCGTTCACAGGGCTGTCTGCACCTGTCAACCAGACGAAAATTTTACCGATAACTTTCAGTACTCGCAACGTGTTTCTCCAAAATGGTTTCATAATGACCTCCTTTTTAATTGTTGCCGGCAAAGGTAGGAGAGAGCGATGAACGGTTAACGGTTAGTGATTAGTGGCTACGCTTTCATGCGTGTATCTGCGTGTTAATCACTAATCACTTACCCGTTAACCGTTAAGTCCCTGTATTCGGTAGCCGCATCGAAACAGGGACACTGCTTGATATATTCGCAGGGTTCTATGGTTCCGTTGTGGTTGAGGTCGGGCGAGAGGTCACGGTGACCGCAAATCTTTGCTCCCGGATAGGTAAGCAGCAGGAAGCGGAGAAGGATTTCAAGACTTTGTTTTTGGGCGTCGGTACGGGTGTCGGCGGCACGTCCGGCAGCGTTCAGACCGCCTTCGTAGGCGACTCCTATCGACGGGGTGTTGTAGCCTTTGGCGTGGGCACCGATATGGGTGATGTCGCGCATGTGGTGTATCGTTCCGTCTTTGGTGATGTAATAGTGATAGCCGCATTCGGCAAAGCCTTGGCGTTTGTGCATGGCGTCGAGGGCTTCCGGGGTGAGGTTACTTGTGCAGCGGGATGCGGTGCAGTGTACTACAATTAGGGTGATGTTTCTTTGTTTAATCATTGTTTTTTGGGTGATTATGTGGGTGATTTTTTTAGTTGTGTATGGTTGTCTACCCCCTTCCGTCCCCGTTGGAAACGCTTGTCGGACAGGTGCTCCCCTTGCGAAGAGGGTTCGAGGAGCTGTAGCCGTAGAAGGTTGCTTGCTGCGGCGGCAAAGGCCGAGAGGAAAGTGGTTATCAGTTCCTTTTGTTTTGGGGTAAGGATACGGGTTTGCTTAGCTGATAGTTTGTTTCTTCCAATGCTTCGAGTAGTTCGGTGTCGTCCTTTATCCACTGTTTGAGGCGGATAGAAGCGGAAGCAGGTGCGATGTTCGGGAAATAGAGTACGGCTAATTCTTTAAAACCGTAACTCCGGTTGGTCAGGCTTTGACAGTTGTTTTGTAGGTGTATGTTGGTATACATGGTTATGATATTGGTTTATAGATGTAAAGGTAGGGGTTTTAATGCATGGTTGTTACCCGTATACTTGGTAGATATAGTTATATATGCTTGGTGGAGAAGAAATTTGTGACATTTGAGCAATTGTCACAAATTTCTTCTGTCTGTGACTTTTCGGCGGGGCGTTTCGCCCCGCTTCATGGAGCGGACGGCGAAGCCGACCGCCGGGATTTTTCAATGTTCCGCAAGGTGCAAACAGTCAGCCGGGCACGCCGCCAGGCGCAGTTCACAAGACACCCGCAGGGAATACAGAAACCCGTAATAGGCCGGAAACCCACAAGGCTCGGGACTGGCAGGAGTAACTAAGGGGTGGTGGTCGGGGTGGCGGCTTGCCGCCATAGTGGTGGCGTTTCTATTCCGCAGGGGCTATCATCCGCAAGGGGTAACTTTAAGCCCGTTCCTGAAACAACGGAAAGCCCGCAAAACAGCAGGAATATCTGGAATAGGCTGTTATGTTGAATTAAAGCACAAAATCCGGAACGGTTTTGGGACTAATTAAACATAATTATTCAATTTCCTGCCTGCTTGCACTTCACTAGAAAAACCGGAAGACCACGGCGCACGCAGCATCACGTCAGCACGGCGGCGGAAGCTTGCGCCGCCTCTAGTTCAAACGGACAAACCCACTCAATCATAAACACGGGAACCCCGCACCGCATGGCTGCACTTCATGGTAAACAGCCCGTTCCTGTCGTCAGACGAAAAGAGGTAGCGGATTCTCGCCTTAGTCCCGGCGTTAGTGCCGGGCGGAGCGAAACCGCACCGGGCATCGCAGCTGTCACCCGTTCCGCAAAGGATATCATCCGAAAGGGTGTCCACTGCATAGGCTGGTGCTTCCTTTGCTGTATTCAGCAAGTGAGGGAGCGACAGCCGGAGCTGGATACATCAGACGGTAGTAACTTCTGTTATTACCCACTTTGCAAGCTTCGACTGTCATGCACTGGAGTAACTTTCGGGGAGACTTCCCCTAGGAATGTTTCTTAAAATCACTGTCAGAGGGCGGCTTGGTGGGGGATTGTGCGGCGAGCCGCGCTTCACCTACCAAGCGGCACGGTGAACAAAACACTGCACTTCGATAAAAACAGGAGACGTGAAGGAATGTTCCGATTAAACACTGCCGGAGCAGGGCGGGCGCATGGGGGTGCAGTCCTGTAAGGCTGCGCCCTGATGCGGCTGCGCTGCGGTGAGCAATCAGACGATAAGCCCGCAACAAGAGTATCTGTCGGAATCAATAGGAATCGGCATCCCAACCACTATCAGCGCAATTACTTTCAGATGGATGGTGTTTTATGGGAAAATTCCGTTTTTGCAGCGTATTTTTCCTCTTTTCTTCTACAAAGATAGGCCACAGCCGCCTGTCAGTCAAGAACCGCTACGCTATTTCAGATAAAAATATCCTGCGCTCGTACCTCGTGCGGTATTTTTATCTGAAATTTCTTGCCTGCCATCCGTCCGCGTCCTGGGAGATGTAGATGAAAAAAGGAAAAAAATGTGTTCCTGTGTAGTGTGTAGGCGGTTATCAGATGTGTTTCCAAGCTGTTAGTCATTCCGCACGGATTCCCGGTAGCTGTTATCACACACCTGGTGGGTTCCTGGCTTCATCAACCTGATATCTTCTATGATGTGCTAGCAGATTATGGCAGCCGGCTTCTTCCAGGGCGAAACATTTGCTATCACTTTGCCCGAGCTGCAACAGTTTGTCCGGAAGAATCCGCTATCAACTTTTATACTGCACCCGGTGTGAGTTATACAGCCATTGGTTCCTCTTTGATAATCGAGATTTCCAGTGCGTTTTCAATTTTGGCCAGAGTTTCGAGTGAAAGGTTCTCCCGTCCTCTCAACACCTTTGAAATGTATTGCGGGCTGCAATTCATTTTTTCACAATTGCTTTTGGCTCATTCCTAATTCCTCCATCCTGTCCAGCATTAGCATGGCAATATTTTGTGAATGTCGGAGCCATGACTTGTTTGTTTCAAGGAAGTCAAACAGCTCACGCCATTTCGAAGGCGTTGGAGAAGAATGTTCTTCAAGCCTTTGTGCGACAGATTTCATACGATTTTCCATACTATTCCTCCCAAATTATAATTCACTAATATATTCTATAAACCCTTCGTCGTCAATGATTCCTTCTTCAAGCAAGTATCGTCGAACCTTGTCAATTTTCACAAGTTCCTGCCTGGTGTGCTCTCTTTCCTGCATCGTAGCCGTCAGCTTGATGGCGCCTCCGGTGATGATGTAGTTGCCTTGAATCAATTTGATAGCGTACAGTCGAAGCCATGACGAGTGACCGTATTTACGTTTTAACCGGGCTTTTTCTTTTTGCAGCATCACATCCGAAGCTTGGTTATTGTCCAGCGGACGGAAAATCTTGCTTAAGTCAGTTTCCGGGGAGATGTCCATTATGATGTATCGAAGGCGTTCACTATCTTCAATAGTATCGCTGATAGCTTCCTTTATATCTGTTATTTTAAAGTAGGCGTTCAAGTCGTCAATGTTCTCCTTGAAGAAAGTGCGTAGCCAAACCACGTCGGCCCAGTTGTTGAACACCTTATAAAATTCGTTATCATCCTCACCTTCAAAGTGTACAGCCCATAATTTTCTGTCTCCAGTAATGTCGTCAAATGTCATATCTCCTTGTTTTATAGTAAGACAAAGATACGTAAAAGTAACGAGATAATAAACTTATAGGTTAATTATTTAGCAAGAAAAATGTTTTATTTAGTTGGTTTAGTGGTTGTATGGTAGATGGTGGTGTCTGTGTCCCAGTCATTAATTTCATTATTCGTATTAATTTGCAGGCTGTCAATGAGAGTTTTTTGATGAGTTATTTCCGGTTGTTCGCAGCTTCCTATCAGTTGTATAATGAAGATTATTCCTGCTATAACGATTCCCGCTATGATGTTATTGATAACATTTCTTTTCAAGCCTCTCATATAAGAATTTTGATACTTGTAATTTTGCATAATTTATATTTTTTACGCTGTGAAGTTAATAAATTAAATGCGATATTTATCACTATTTGTCACTTTAATTAGGTTTATCCGATTAAAAACGATACCTTTGTATTACAAAACTTGAATCCTCAATGGGATATTAAAAGAGGGTTTTTGCCAAAGTCGGTGTCTAATTCGGTGACATCACGAAAATAGGAAGCTGTTAATTCATTATGAATGAGACTATAAAGGAATTAAAGTTTGAGGGCAGGTAGCCCAACAAATCACCAGCTTTTTACTGACAAAACCCGCTAAAAATGCAATTTTAGCGGGTTTTATTATTTTAAACCGCATTTAAGGATGTATAATTGAATTGAAGTATTAATGGTACAAATAACAAAGACAGGTTTTATCACTCATGTAGAGACGATAAAACCTGTCTTTGTTATTGAAGTGAACAGAAAGATTACTCTTCTGCCTTTATAGACTCATCAATCACCTTGATTTTCTGCAATACCAGTTCCAGATCCGCTTTCAACTTATCCACCTTGCGGTTCAATTCTGTAAGCAGGCTGCTTCCTTTCTTGGAAGTAGAAGTAAGGAAGCCCAGATTGTTTTCATAAGTCTGAAGTTCATTCTTCATATTCTCATAAGCACGCATCAGTTTTTCACGCTCTCTGTACAGAGATTGAGAACCGCTGCCTTGTATATTGCTGATATTCGAGCGGAAGCTACTCAACTTCTTGTTGGAAGCGCTGATATTGAAACGGTCAAAGAGTTGATCGATTATGTCATGATATTGCTTGTACAGTTTATCTTTCTCTTTGAATGGTACATGACCGATAGAGTTCCACTCTTTCATTAAATCACGTACGAGTGTGCTGGCTTCTTCGGTATCCATATTTTCATCAATAGCGGATAATTTTTCAATCAACACCTTCTTTTTCTCCATATTCTCTATTTCAACAGAGCGTTGGGAAGAAGTAGCTTTGTTCTTTTGTTCAAAGAAATAGTCGCAAGCCGAGATGAAACGTTTCCAGACAGCATCCGAATGTTTCTTGGATACTGGACCGATGGTTTTCCATTCTTTTTGGAGTTTGGTCAGTGCATCGGCGGTTGCTTTCCAGTCAGTGCTGTCTTTCAGAGCTTCCGCTTTTTCGCAGAGTGCTTTCTTCTTTTCCAGATTTTCGTTCATTCCTTCTTTCAGGCTCTTGAAGAATTCTCCTTTTTTCTTGAAGAAATCATCGCAGGCATGGCGGAAACGCTCGAAGATTTTCACATTCATTTTTTGCGGAGCAAAACCGATGGTCTTCCATTTGTTCTGTAAGGCAATAACTTCCTGAGTCTTGTTTTCCCAAGCCGAGAATGTTTTCAGTTCGTTGTACTCTATCGCTTCCACGATTTCGCAGATAACGGTCTTCTGGTCCAGATTATGCTGTTCCGCTTCCTTCAAGGATTCAAAGTGTTGCTGATGACGGCGGTTGACAGCAGTGGATGCAGCTTTAAAACGATTCCAGATTTCATCGCGCAACTCTTTCGCTACCGGACCCGTATCACGAAATTCCTGATGCAACTTCTGAAGTTGGTGGAAAGCAGAAACCACATCTTCCTCGTCAGCCAACTTTTCAGCAGCTTCGCAAAGATGCGTTTTTATTTCCAGGTTTTTCTTGAAATCATATTCGCGGAACTCGTTATTCAGTTTCAATAAATCGTAGAACTTCTCTACATATAATTGATAGTTCTTCCAAAGTTCGTTCACCTTGCCTTGCGGAACCAGCTTCGTTTCATTCCACTGCTGTTGCAGTTTCTTGAATTCCGTATAGGATTTGTTGGCGTCATCACCGGATTCCACCAGTTCCTTCAGTTCCTCGATAATGGAAAGTTTGACTTGCAGATTTTCTTCTTTCTGTCGTTCCTGTTCGGCAATCAGTTTGCTTCGTTTGTCTTTGATTACTCCCATCAGACGCTTGAACTCTTCTTCTATCGAATCTTCCGGAGAAACAAAGTCTTCAATGGCACCACCATTGTCTGTAAACTGCTTCTTGGCAGCTTCCAGTTCGGCATTATGTAACTTGTAGAATGATTGTTTCAGATTATCAATTTCCTGCTTGTTCGCATTCTCGGCATCCTGCGCAAGCTCTTTCAACTGGTTGAGTACATCTTCCTTTGTGGCAGGTTTAGGAGCTGCTTCAGGTTGAACTTCGGCAGTAACTTCTTCAATCGGAGTCTCTGTAATGGCTTCAGAAACCTCGACTGTTTTCTTTTCTTCTTCTAATTCCCCTTGGTTCAAGGGTTGATTAGTGTCATGAGCGTCCATCATTGTATATTAGTTTTGGGTCACAAATTAATGAAATAAAACGATTACTTCATACTATTTTGCTTATTTTTTTTTGTTTTTCCCGTTTTTATGATAATAAAACCGTAATTCCCATGTACAGCATCATACCGATGATGTCATTTGTAATGGCTATAAACGGACCTGTCGCGATGGCAGGATCAATTTTAAGCTTTTCGAGTGTCATCGGCACCAGTGTTCCGAAAATGGAAGCAAACATCACTACGGCAAACAAACTGATGGATACGGAATAAGTAACCGTAGCTGTTGCGCCGAACCGGATAAAGTTGTAGGTATATACCAACAGCGAAATAATAGTGGCATTGATTAAGGCCACTACCGCTTCCTTCGTGATTTGCTTGAATGTATCTTTAGCGTCCAGCGAGCTGTTTGCCAATCCCTGCACGATGATAGCCGAGGACTGTGTTCCGACATTTCCACCCGTACCGCCGATCAGTGGGATATACAGTGCCATTTCAGGATGGGCGGCGAATGTAGAATCGAAATTACCTAATATCATAGAGTTTCCGATTCCGCCAATCATACCGATAAGCAGCCACGGAAGGCGCGCCGTTGTCTGTTTGAGCACATTGTCGTCCGTTTCCACGTCCTGTGAAAGACCGGATGCCAATTGATAGTCACGTTCCGATTGTTCACGGACTTCGTCCATGACGTCATCGACGGTAATTTGTCCGACGAGCCGGCCGATACTGTCGACCACGGGGATAGCAACCAAGTCATACTTTTCAATCGCCTGTACTACTTCGTCAATTGGCGTGTCCACATGCACTGAAATCGGGTCTTTCTGCATCACGTGTTTTACTTTTGATACAGAAGGGGAAGTTATCATTTTCTTGAGCGGGAAAATACCCCGCAAGCGTTCGTCGTCGTCGATGACATATACATAATAGATTTCGTCCAGTTCTTCCGCTTGCTGCCGCATCTCTTTCAGACATTCGGGCATACTCCAGTTCTCATTGACAAGCACCATTTCTGTACCCATCAAACCGCCGGCGGTATTCTCGTCATACTTCAACAAGTCTACAATGTCGCCCGCCTGTTCGATGTCCTCAATATGCGAAAGAACCTCTTCCTGTTTGTCTTCGTCAAGCTCGCGCATCAGGTCTACGGCATCGTCCGTATCCATATAGTCGACGAAACGCTTGGCAATAGTCTCCGAAGGAAGCATTTCGAGAAGCTCTTTACGGGCATCCTCGTCCATTTCGACAAGTACATCGGCAGCCACCTCGTTATCGAGCAACCGGTAGATTAACTTGGCTTCTTCCGGGTTCAGGTCGTTGCATAATTCAGCGATGTCGGCCGGATGAAGGTCGATGAAGTTCTTTTACCTTATCGGCATCTTTCTGTTCGATAAGATGCTTTACGTTGTCAATGTATTCCTCGTTCATTGTTGTCTATTACAAATTATGAATTACAAAATCCAGTTCTCTGCTTGCTTTGGCCTGTCAACTATTCGTTGTTGCCGACCGTTTTTAATGCTTGTTCCACTTTATTGGTCAGGTCGATAAATTCTTCTACCGACAGTTGTTCCGGGCGTTTATTGAATAATACGTCCTCTGTCAGCGGACAATCCTTGCCTAAAATCGGTTTGATGGAGTTGCGCAATGTCTTGCGGCGTTGGTTGAAAGTTGTTTTCACTACCTGCTTGAACAGCTTTTCGTCGCATCCCAATTCCTTGGTCTCGTTGCGGGTCATGCGGATGACGGCGCTTTTTACTTTCGGGGGCGGGTTGAATACATGTTCGCTCACAGTAAACAGATACTCCACCTTATACCATGCCTGTATCAATACGCTGAGGATGCCGTATGTCTTGCTGCCCGGTCCGGCAGCGATACGCTCCGCCACTTCCTTCTGAATCATTCCTGTGCAACAAGGTATGATATCCTTATTATCCAGCATCTTGAAAAATATCTGGCTGGAGATATTATACGGATAATTCCCGGTCAGTACGAAAGGCTTGCCGTCCAACAACCGGTTCAGATTCATCTTCAGAAAGTCATCTTCGATGATGTGGTCTTCCAGTGACGGATAGGCTTCGCGGAGATAGGCGACCGATTCATAATCAACTTCCACGACTTTCACCAACCGGTCTTTTTTTACTAAAAACTGCGTCAGTACTCCCATGCCCGGTCCCACTTCGAGAACGGGTAATTCGGGAAAAGTGTCGACTGTATCGGCAATATCCTGCGCAACTTTCAAATCTTTCAGAAAGTGTTGTCCGAGAAACTTTTTAGGCTTTACTAATTTCATTTACCAACTAAATAATTACTTTTGCAGTCGACAAAGGTAATTCTTTTAAATGAAGAACGTGCCACTATTTAAAAAATAAATGATGTGTCGGCGAAGCTAATGAAGAATTAAGGATGAAGAAACTGTTAAAAAAGACGCTGCAACTTATATTACCGGTTGTTTTGGGTGGCTTTATTTTGTTTTGGGTATATCGTGGCTTTGATTTTACAAAAGCGGGCGATGTATTGCTGCACGGCACAAACTGGTGGTGGATGCTTTTTTCACTGTTGTTCGGAGTACTTGCCCAAGTGTTTCGTGGCTGGCGGTGGCGGCAGACGTTGGAGCCGCTGGATGCTTTTCCGAGGAAAAGTGATTGTGTGAATGCCATTTTTGTCTCTTATGCTGCCAGTCTGATTATTCCCAGAGTCGGTGAGGTGAGCCGCTGTGGCATATTGGCCAAATACGATAATGTGTCATTTGCCAAATCACTGGGGACGGTAGTCACCGAACGGTTGGTCGATACGCTGACAATTCTTCTCATTACAGGGATTACCGTATTGCTGCAAATGCCGGTATTTGTCACTTTCCTTCAACAGACAGGGACGAAGATACCTTCTCTTTTGCATCTCCTGACATCTGTCTGGTTCTATATTGTCCTGTTTTGTTTCATCGGAGTAGTGATACTTCTTTATTGTTTAAGGAAGACGCTGTTTTTCTATGAAAGAGTGAAAGGTTTTGTACTCAATATTTGGGAAGGAATCATGTCATTGAAAAGTGTGCGTAATATCCCTCTCTTTATATTTTATACATTAGCCATTTGGGCATACTTTTCATTTCTATTTTACCTTCTATTGCTTTGCTTTTACTGCCCATTTGGGCGTGATGGCAGCTTTAGTCATGTTTGTAAGCGGCACATTTGCGGTAATTGTACCTACGCCTAATGGAGCAGGTCCGTGGCACTTCGCTGTCATTTCCATGATGATGTTTTATGGAGTAAATGAGATGGATGCCGGAATATTCGCCCTTATTGTGCACGGTATTCAAACCTTTCTGGTTGTTTTGCTGGGCGTTTATGGTTTGGCTGCCCTGCCATTTACCTATAGACATCGGGAATGATGTTTTTTCCGGAAGAAAATCATTGGATGAGATGCGAATGTTGTCTTTGGAATGAATGTTTTTGCTAACGTCCTTTGCTATCTGAAAACTTTTCCATAACTTGCCACTGTTTAATTATTAGATTAAAAACAGTTAAAATATTTGTTATGAGTACAATTCTTTCTTTGGCTCCACAGAACGTGTGGAAGCATTTTTATTCGTTGACTCAGATTCCTCGTCCGTCAGGACATATGGAAAAAGTGACTGGCTTTCTGATTGATTTCGGAAAAGGCTTAGGTTTGGAATCTTTTGTAGACGAAGCAGGTAACGTGATCATCCGCAAGCCTGCGACTCCGGGTATGGAAAACCGGAAAGGTGTTATTCTTCAGGCGCATATGGATATGGTGCCTCAGAAGAACAATGATACAGTGCATGATTTTGAAAAAGACCCGATTGAAACTTATATAGACGGCGACTGGGTAAAAGCAAAAGGTACTACCCTTGGTGCGGACAACGGACTTGGCGTAGCTGCCATCATGGCTGTGCTCGAAGCCAAAGACTTGAAACACGGTCCTTTGGAAGCTCTTATTACCAAAGACGAAGAAACGGGAATGTACGGTGCATTCGGTCTGAAACCGGGTACGTTGAATGGGGAGATTCTTTTGAATCTTGATTCTGAAGATGAAGGTGAATTGTATATAGGCTGTGCCGGTGGCATGGATGTCACTGCTACTTTGGAATATAAAGAAGTGGCTCCGGAAGAAGGAGACATCGCAGTTAAAGTTACATTGAAAGGTTTGCGTGGGGGACACTCGGGCTTGGAAATCAACGAAGGACGTGCCAATGCCAATAAATTACTGGTTCGCTTCATCCGTGAAGCCGTTGCCAGTTACGAAGCTCGTCTGGCCAGTTGGGAAGGCGGCAACATGCGAAATGCCATTCCGCGTGAAGCACATGCAGTCGTAACCATCCCTGCCGAGAATGAAGAAGAATTGCTGGGTTTGGTGAAATACTGCGAAGACCTGTTTAATGAAGAATATTCGGCTATCGAAACTCCGATTAGTTTCACGGCAGAACGTGTGGAACTTCCGGCAGGTCAGGTGCCCGAAGAAATTCAGGACAACTTGATTGATGCGATTTTTGCTTGTCAGAATGGTGTGACACGTATGATTCCGACTGTTCCCGATACAGTGGAAACTTCTTCTAATCTTGCCATTATTACGATTGGTGGAGGTAAAGCGGCTATTAAGATTCTGGCTCGCAGTTCTTGTGACAGCATGAAGGAATATTTGACTACCAGTCTTGAGTCTTGTTTCTCTATGGCAGGAATGAAGGTCGAGATGACAGGCGGCTATTCCGGTTGGCAGCCCGACGTTAATTCTCCGATTCTGCAGGCGATGAAATCATCTTATAAACAACAGTTTGGAGTAGAACCCGCAGTGAAAGTTATCCATGCAGGCTTGGAGTGTGGTATTATCGGTGCTATTATTCCGGGATTGGATATGATTTCCTTTGGTCCTACATTACGCTCGCCGCACTCACCGGACGAAAGAGCGCTGATTCCTACCGTACAGAAGTTCTATGACTTCCTCGTGGCTACTTTGGAACAGACTCCAATGAAATAACAGGCATATTCTTTCCTATTATATAATAGGTATTGTATAGAAAAGGGCACGGATGACATTTCTTCTGTGCCCTTTTTGTCTTATTTGCTGCCACTCGTGATATAAATTCTCTCCTTAATAATTAAATTAATTGATGCAAATCAATTAATATGCTATAAAACATAGAATTATTCGTTTTTTAGGTACAACGTATAAACAAAGGCCGTATTTTTGTGTTATAAAACATGTAAATAGGAGGATAACAAAATGAAAAGGTTAAAAAGATTGTTTAGAAAGTTCGGCGAAGCCGACGTACATGTTTGGGGATATTCAACAATTAATACTCTCCCGAACGAAGAGAAGTGATTTTTAGTTTTCAGGAATTAGTAATTTAAAAGGTTTAAAGATTATGGCAAAGAAAATGAGTTCTTTAGTAAGAAAAATCCTCAGTGAAATAGGTCGTAACGAAATGCTTGCATGGGGGTACAGAATTGAAAAATGAGAAAAGGTACATTAACTAAGTTTAGAGTGGGGATACGTTTGAAAACGCTATCCCCACTTCTTTTAGATATAGGCACGATGTCTTCAGGATGCTTACAGCCCAATTAGTTTCCTTTCTATGAAACTGTAGTTCCAACGGTGTGAAACTATTGTTTCATCGGTGAGAAACTAATGGTTCCAAGCAATGGAAACTTTAGTTTCAAACGCTTGAAACTAAAGTTTCGGGTAATGGGAACAAAAGTGTCACGTAGGGGAACCATTTGTTTCGTGCCTTGATACTGACTATATGATGCCAAGGCACTACGATGAATATGCGACTTTGTCTTTGTGACAGCATGATTGCCGTCACAGTGCCATCGCAGTGCTGTCACCGGATGCTGTCACACTGTTAATGCTTAAACATCAATTTGTTAAATAGGGAATGGTGACAGGTGACAGTTTTGTTTTTATTTTTTTTATTGTAGAGAGAGAGATGTCACGTACATATATTATTGTGATAATAATGCTTCATTGTCTGGAAGGAACATCCTAAAGTCTTGTTTTTAATTCTCGCAATCACAGTTGTCATAATCACTGTCGTGATAGCACAAATCTATTATATTTATTCAAAAAAAGATGATTCTTTAAACTTTATTTCTTTACTTTGTTATTTATACAGTGAGACTTATAGCGAACTTAAACTGGAAAGATTATGAAAATAAAGCAGATTTGTGTGATGGTGCTGTTTTGGCTGGGAGTGATTCCGGCGGTGCAGGCACAAACTTTCGACAAATTATGGAAAGAAGTAGAGCAGGCACAAAAGAAGAGCTTGCCTAAAACGGTAATCAAATTGATTGACGGAATTTATCAGAAAGGAGAGAAAGAAAAAAACTCCGCTCAAATGCTGAAAGCCTATATGTGGCGGATGAAAACTCAGGAGGTCTTGACTCCCGACAGTTTTTATGTCGGTCTGAAAGGGCTGGAACAATGGGCGAAGCGGACAGACCAACCTATGGATCGTGCTATATTACATTCTTTGATAGCAGGAATCTATGCGGATTATGCTTCCAATAACCAATGGCAACTTCGGCAAAGGACAGAAATCGTAGGTGAAGCCCTTCCACGGATATGCGCGAATGGACGGCAAATATGTTTGTGGAAAAAGTGCGGACAAATGTAAAGGAAGCGTTGGCAGACTCGGTATTGTTACTCAAAACCTCCTCACGTAGTTACATTCCTTTTGTTGAATTGGGTGAGACTAGCGAATATTATCACCATGATATGTATCATCTGCTGGCTTCCCGTGGCATAGAATCTTTGAATCGGATAGAGGGATTGGAACGCAGTGGCTTCAATGATATCATGCCTTCTCCTGTGAAACAGGATATTATAAAATCTACGGAAACATGATAGCCGCCTATAAGGCTGCCGGGCTGAAAGAAGGGTATATCTTGACTACACTCAACTATTTGGAATGGAGACGCAATGCGGATAGATACGCGGTTCCTTCCAAAATTCAGGAAGGGCTTCCGGGATTGACTGAAGATACGTTCCTGACAGCGTTGAATACATTGAAAAGTAAGTTCGCTTCGGAGCCTGTAAGTGCGGAAGTCTATTTGGCGCAAGCACGCTACGCCATTGAGAAAGAACAGCAAATCAATGCCCTGCAACTCTGTGATTAGGCAATTCGCCTTTATCCGGATTACCACAGGATAAATGCCCTGAAGAATCTTCGGGAAGAGGTTTTAGCGCCTTCGTTGAACGTCAGGGCAGCGAGTCAGGCTTTCCCGGATGAAGACATAAAGCTGAATGTCTCCCATAAGAATCTGGACGGTTTTACCGTACGGCTGTATCAGGCGAAAAAACTGGTGAAAGAGCAACATTATTCCGTTCTTCGTCCGAAAGATTACCGTACACAAGATACCGTGTTCACGTTCAAGGCTCCCGACCTCGGCTCTTATGTGATGCGTATCGTACCGGATATTCGTGCGAAGAGGGATAGCGAAAGTAACTTCAACGTAACACGTTTCAAAGTGCTGACGTGCCGTCTGCCCGGAAAGCAATATGAAGTGGCGGTATTGGACGGACAGACCGGGTATCCTGTACCCAATGTGAAAATCACCCTGTATAATAATGCAGAGAAAGCGTTACAGGAATTTACGGCAGGAGAAGACGGCAAAGTCGTATTCCCCTGGAAGTCCGAATACCGGTATCTGAAAGCCTCGAAAGGCATGGATACAGCCATGAAGCTGCAAGGCATCTACGGCGGAAGTTTCGGATATTATGGTGATGAAAACAAGGTGGTTGAAAGTATGACGTTGTTGACCGACCGTTCTCTGTACCGTCCCGGTCAGACAGTGTATGTGAAAGGTATTGCCTATACACAGAACTCGGATACGGCAAACGTGCTTCCGAACAAGAACTACACAGTCGTTTTATTGGACGCAAATAATCAGGAAGTGGGACAGAAATCGGTACGTACCAATGAATTCGGTTCCTTTACTACTGATTTTGCATTGCCTTCGGCCTGTCTGAACGGAATGTTTTCTTTGACGGCAGGAGACGGCAGGACGAATATCCGTGTGGAAGATTATAAACGTCCGACATTCGACATAACTTTTGAAAAGCAAACGGAAAGTTACAAACTTGGCGATGAGGTACAGGTGAAAGGTAAGGTTCAATCTTATAGCGGCGTGTTGCTCCAAGACCTTCCGGTGAAATATACGGTGAAACGTTCTGTTTACAGTTTCTGGAGAATCTCGGAATCTGCGCAGATTGCTTCCGGCGAGGTGACTGCCGACGGGAATGGAGAATTTACGATACCGGTTCGTCTGGAGGAAAGTGACGTTTATAAGAATAATGATAAGATCTACTATCGTTATTCCGTTGAAGCTACCGCTACCAATGTGGCGGGTGAAACGCAATCGTCTACAGACGTGATTTCAGCGGGTAGCCGTTCGTTGGTTTTGCAGATGGAGTTGCAGGAAAAGACTTGCAAGGACAAGCCGTTCAGCATCGTGTTTAAAGCACAGAATCTGAACGGGCAGCCTGTGGAAGTGAAAGGAAACTATGCCTTGTATTCAGCGAAAGATAAAGATTTTAAAGATTTGGGCGAGAGTCCGGTTGCGACGGGAACATTTACTTCCAATGAGGAGATGACGCTCAACTGGGAGAAGATTCCGTCGGGAGCGTATGTACTGAAAGCATCGGTGAAAGATAACCGGGGAAAGGAAGTGACGGCAGATGATAATACCGTTCTTTTCTCCGAAGCAGATAAACGTCCGCCTGTTCAGTCCACCGTATGGTTCTATGCACCGAATACGCAATTTGATGCAACACATCCGGCAGTGTTCTGTTTCGGAACTTCGGAAAAGGATGCTTATGTGATGATGAATGTATTCTGCGGTGATAAGCTGTTGGAAAGCAAGGCGCTGAACTTATCCGATACGATTGTACGTTTTCAGTATCCGTATCGGGACAGTTATGGCGACGGTATCTTCGTGAATTTCTGCATGGTAAGAGACGGACAGGTATATCAGGAACAAGTTCAGGTGAAGAAGCGTTTGCCGGACAAGACATTGACGATGAAGTGGGAGGTGTTCCGTGACAAGTTGCGTCCCGGACAAAAGGAAGAATGGAAACTGACGATTAAGACACCGCAAGGACGAGCAGCCGATGCGGAAATGCTGGCAACAATGTATGATGCCTCGTTGGATAAGATATGGAACCGCCGGCAGGATTTCCAAGTTTACTATAATCAGGTATTACCTTATTCTAATTGGATGAGCGGGTATTCCAGAAATAATTCGTTCAATTATTGGTGGAATAATAAGTATCTGAAAGTGCCTGCGATGGCATATGACTATTTTGTGATACAGTCAGGTATAGGAAATGTATATGCAATATCCGAGTCGATAGCTGATGGAGTGGTGATTAGAGGAATGGCTACATATAAGAGGGGGATGATGACAGGAAGTGTGACAAGCCGGAGCAATGCGGTAGAACTGAAATATGTGCCGGCTTTAGTTTCCGAAGCTTCTGATGATGTGGAATTTGCGGCTGGTTGGGGACAAACAGGAATAGTGGGTAAATCGGGTACATCCTTCGAGGGAGAATCTCTCCCCGAAGCTCCTGCCGACCTGCGTACGAATCTTGCTGAAACAGCGTTCTTCTATCCGCAACTCCGTACCAACGAGCAAGGAGAGATTTCCTTCTCATTCACCATGCCCGAAAGTCTGACACGCTGGAATTTCCGCGGATATTCCCATACGAAGGGAATGTTGACAGGAACACTGGACGGTGAAGCCATCACCAGTAAGGAATTTATGCTGACTCCTAATCTGCCGCGTTTTGTGCGTGTAGGGGATAAGACCTCCATTGCTGCTTCTATCTCCAACATGACAGGCAAGCCGCAAGCGGGAACAGTAAGCATGATTCTTTTCGACCCGATGACGGAAAAGGTAGTCAGCACACAGAAACAGAAATTCTCTGTTGAAGCGGGAAAGACGATCGGGGTGAACTTCATGTTTGCCGTATGTGACAAATACGGGATACTGGGATGCCGGATGATAGCCGATAGTGGCACATTCAGCGATGGAGAACAACAACTGCTTCCGGTACTCGGCAACAAAGAGCATCTGGTAGAAACCCTGCCGATGCCTGTACGTGGAGAAGAAACCCGTACTTTCTCTCTCGACAGCCTGTTCAATCAACATAGTAAAACGGCAACCGACCGTAAGCTGACGATTGAGTTTACCGGAAATCCTGCCTGGTATGCTATTCAAGCATTGCCTTCATTGAGCCTTCCGGTCAATAATAATGCTATTTCGTGGGCTACTGCTTATTATGCGAATACATTGGCTTCATATATAATGAATAGCCAGCCGCGTATCAAGGCTGTGTTCGATAGCTGGAAACTTCAAGGTGGTACGAAAGAAACGTTCCTCAGCAATCTGCAAAAGAATCAGGAAGTGAAGAACATCCTGTTGTCCGAATCACCGTGGGTGCTCGAAGCACAGACCGAAGAGCAGCAGAAAGAACGTATCGCTACACTGTTCGATTTGAACAATATCCGCAGCAATAATATCGCTGCCTTGACAAGATTACAGGAATTACAGCGTTCTGACGGTGCGTGGTCATGGTATAAAGGGATGAACGGCAGTAATTATGTCACTGCTTATATTGCGGAACTGAATGCCCGTCTTGCTTTGTTGACTGGCGAGAAGTTGAACGGAACCGCACTAACCTTGCAGACTAATGCCTTGACATATCTCCACCAGTCGGCTTTGGAAGAATACAAGAACATTCTGAAAGCACAGAAAGAAGGAGTGAAGTTCACGGGAGTCTCAAGTGGTATCCTGCAATATCTGTATATCATCGCAATTTCCGGTGAGCAGGTTCCTGCAACGAATAAAGCAGCTTATGCTTATTATCTCTCCAAGGTAAAAGAACTGCTTCCGTCAGCTTCGATGAATACTAAGGCTGTCGCTGCTATCGTACTTGACAAGGCTGGATATAAGAAAGAGGCGCAGGCGTTTGCCGCATCCCTGAAAGAGCATCTGACAAAGACTGATGAGCAGGGTATGTTCTTCGCTTTCAACGAGAATCCTTACACATGGGGCGGAATGAAAATGCAGGCTCATGTGGATGTGATGGAAGCACTGGAATTGATTGGCGGCAATGCGGAGACGGTAGAAGAAATGAAACTCTGGCTGTTGAAGCAGAAGCAGACACAGCAGTGGAACTCTCCGGTAGCTACAGCGGACGCGGTATATGCATTGTTGATGAAAGGCACTGATTTGCTTGACAATCAGGGCGATGTGCGGATTGTGATTGCCGGTGAAGTGTTGGAGACGGTTAGTCCGAGTAAGACTACCGTTCCGGACTGGGATATATCAAACGTTCGTTCACACAGAAGAATGTAGTGGATGCCCGCAAGATTGAAGTGGAAAAGAGAAATCCGGGGATTGCCTGGGGAGCCGTTTATGCGGAATACGAATCACCGGTCAAGGATGTGAAGCAACAAGGAGGTGAGTTGAATGTACAGAAACAACTATATGTGGAACGTATGGTGAATGGTATGCCGCAACTGCAACCGATCACGTCAAAGACAGTGCTTCAAGTGGGCGATAAGGTTGTCTCCCGATTGAGTATCCGTGCAGACCGTGCAATGGACTTCGTACAGTTGAAAGACCAGCGTGGTGCTTGTTTCGAACCCATCGGCAGCGTCTCCGGTTATCGCTGGAATAACGGAATCGGCTACTATGTGGACATCAAGGATGCCGCCACCAACTTCTTCTTTGACCATCTTGGAAAGGGAGTGTATGTACTTGAATATAGTTATCGTGTCAGTCGCGCAGGAACTTACGAAACGGGACAGGCAACGATGCAGTGTGCCTATGCACCGGAATATGCTTCACATTCCGCTTCGATGACGGTAGAAGTGAAATAATTATTTATTAACGGTGAACGTTTGGCGTTCACCGTTAATAATCCTTTCAATCCGACCAATATCTCATCTAAAACACCTACATTTGTGCACCAAAATAAAATGTATCGCATGAAACGTAGTTTACTATCTATATTTTTTCTACTAACTGTCGTTCTGGCAGCCGTTGCCCAACCCCGTATCTCTTCAAATAAAGAGACGCACAACTTCGGACAAATAGAGTGGAAACGTCCGGTGACGGTGGAATATACAATCACTAATACCGGTAACCAGCCGTTGGTACTTACCAATGTCACCACTTCTTGTGCCTGCTCCGTAGCCGACTGGACGAAGGAGCCGATTGCTCCGGGAGCGAAAGGAACGGTAAAGGCTTCTTTTGATGCGAAGGCGCTGGGACGTTTTGAAAAGTCGGTCGGGATATACAGCAATGCCACTCCGAATCTGGTCTACCTGAAGTTTACCGGAGAGGTGGTGCAGGAAGTGAAGGATTATGCAAAGACTCTTCCTTACGCTATCGGAAATATCCGTTTGGATCGTGACGAGTTTGCTTTCCCTGATGTTTATCATGGGCAGCAGCCTTCGTTGACTTTCAGCATAGCCAATTTGTCCGACCGTCCGTACGAACCAGTATTGATGCATTTGCCTCCTTATCTGAAGATGGAAGCGGAACCGAAAGTCCTGCTGAAAGGAAAGAAAGGAACGGTCAAGTTGACGTTGGACGCCAGCCAGTTGAAAGATTACGGATTGACACAGACTTCTGTCTACCTTTCCCGTTTCTCCGGCGACAAGGTGAGCGAAGATAACGAAATTCCTGTTTCAGCCATTCTTCTTCCCGACTTCTCACGTATGACGGCTGCTGATTCTCTGAACGCTCCTGCCATACGTATCTCGGAAACGGATATTGACCTTAGTGTACCGTTGATTAAGAAGAAAAAGGCAAGCTATGACTTATTGATTGCCAATGCGGGTAAAACTCCGCTGATTATTAGTAAATTGCAGGTGTTCAATTCATCGGTGGGAGTGAGCTTGAAGAAAACGGTACTTCCTCCGGATGGAATGACGAAGCTGAAAGTGACGATTCGCAAGCGTGATGTAGGTAATAAGAAACATCATTTACGTATTTTAATGATAACAAACGACCCGATGCGCCCGAAAGTCGAAATCAATATCAAACGCTAAATCTTATTGTCATGGAACATCCTGAAAACGGTGAAGAATACAAAGGACTTGTTGTCAACAAAGGCATCGAGCAACCTTCGTCTGTGAATCCTTACTTGAAACGGAAGCCTAAAAAACGCCAGCTTTCGGTAGCTGAGTTTGTGGAAGGTATTACAAAAGGTGATGTCACTATATTGAGTCAGGCCGTGACGCTGGTGGAAAGTGTGAAACCCGAACATCAGGCTGTCGCTCAGGAAGTGATAGAGAAGTGTCTGCCTTATTCCGGCAATTCTATCCGGATAGGTATCAGCGGCGTTCCCGGTGCGGGAAAGAGTACCTCGATAGACGTATTCGGCTTGCACGTACTCGAAAAAAAGTTGGCTGTATTGGCTATCGACCCGAGCAGTGAGCGCAGTAAAGGGAGTATCCTGGGAGACAAGACCCGCATGGAACAGCTTTCTGTACATCCTAAATCATTTATCCGTCCCAGCCCCTCGGCAGGTTCGTTGGGTGGTGTGGCACGCAAGACACGCGAATCGATTGTGCTTTGTGAAGCTGCCGGATTTGATAAGATTTTTGTGGAGACGGTCGGAGTGGGACAGAGTGAAACGGCTGTTCATTCGATGGTGGACTTTTCCTGCTGATTCAATTGGCCGGGACGGGCGATGAATTGCAAGGTATCAAACGCGGCATCATGGAAATGGCGGACGGTATTGTGATAAACAAGGCCGATGGGGATAATTTGGAACGCGCCAAGTTGGCTGCTTCTCAATTCCGTAATGCACTTCATTTGTTTCCTGCCCCCGAATCGGGCTGGACACCGCAGGTGTTGACTTATTCAGGTTTCTATAATATAGGTGTGAAGGAAGTGTGGGACATGGTTTACGCATACATTGACTTCGTAAAGGAGAACGGTTATTTTGAATATCGCCGTAACGAACAGAGCAAATATTGGATGTATGAAAGCATCAACGAGCAGTTGCGTGACAGTTTCTATCATAATCCGAAGATTGAAGCGATGCTTCAGGAAAAGGAACGTCAGGTGCTGAGCGGTAATCTGACTTCATTTGTTGCTGCCAAGAGCTTGCTTGATACTTATTTCGATGATTTATCTTTAATCTAGAGAAAATACGTTAAAAAAATCATTGTTCATACGGGACAATATGCTTTTCGTGTGTATTTATTATAAAGCGAAAAGTATAGACATATGACAAGAATAATTTTTATCGACTAAAATACCTTATGAACAAAACCTTGTTAACCGGTCTTTTGTGCTGCACCCTCACAGCGCAAAGTTTTGCGGGCCAACCATTAGAGGGCTTCATGTATGCTTCGGTGAGTGCCCCGGCAGGAAATGAGTGGGAATCTCCCGAAAATCTGGCATTGAATAAGGAACAGCCCCATGCTTATTTCTTTTCATTCCAGGATGTGGAAAACGCACGTAAAGTGTTGCCTGAGAACAGTAAATTCTGGCAATCGCTTGATGGTGACTGGAAATTCCATTGGGCTCCTGACCCGGATTCCCGTCCGAAGGATTTTTATCAGACAGATTTTGATGTCACTTCATGGGATGTAATCCCGGTGCCGTCCAGTTGGAATATTTACGGTATTCAGAAGGATGGGAGTCAGAAGTATGGAACACCTATTTATGTCAATCAGCCGGTTATCTTTCAGCATCGTGTGAAGGTGGACGACTGGCGTGGGGAGTGATGCGCACTCCGCCTGCTAACTGGACTACGTATAAAGCCCGTAATGAAGTGGGGTCGTTCCGCCGCGATTTTGATGTACCGCAGGATTGGGACGGACGGGAAGTCTTCATCAGTTTTGATGGGGTGGATTCTTTCTTCTATCTGTGGATTAATGGTAAATATGTCGGTTTCTCCAAAAATTCACGCAACACTGCCAACTTTAATATTACACCGTATCTCCAAAAGGGCAGGAACACGGTAGCCGCCGAAGTGTATCGCAGTTCGGACGCGTCGTTTCTGGAAGCTCAGGATATGTTCCGTTTGCCGGGCATTTTCCGTACGGTAGCTCTGTATTCGGTTCCCAAAGTTCACTTCCGTGACTTGGTTGCTACTCCTGATTTGGATGCGGCTTATACGGACGGTGTTTTGACTATCAATGCCGATATCCGTAATTTGGATAAGAAAGCGGTGAAAAACTATAAAGTATATTATTCATTGTATGCCAACAAACTTTACTCTGATGAGAATACGCTGGTGGATGCTGTTTTGTCTCCCGTAATCGAAAAGATTGAACCGAACGGAACGGGCAGGATTCAGACTGTCTTTCATGTAAAAGCTCCGAATAAATGGTCGGCGGAGTTCCCTTATCGTTATACGCTTGTAGCCGAATTGAAGGATAAGAAGAATAAGACGATTGAAACGGTTTCTACTATTGTAGGGTTCCGTAAGGTGGAAATCAAAGATACGCCTGCATCAGCAGATGAATTCGGGCTTGCAGGACGTTACTACTATATCAACGGAAAAACTGTCAAGCTGAAAGGAGTAAACCGTCACGAGTCCAATCCGGCGGTGGGACATGCCATCACCCGTGATATGATGGAAAAGGAAATCATGTTGATGAAACGTGCCAATATCAATCATGTGCGTAATTCACATTATCCGGATGATCCTTATTGGTATTTCCTGTGCAATAAGTACGGTATTTATTTGGAAGATGAGGCGAATATTGAATCGCATGAATATTATTATGGTGCTGCCTCCCTCTCTCATCCGGTTGAATGGAAAAATGCGCACGTGGCGCGCGTGATGGAAATGGTGCATGCTAATGTCAATAATCCGTCTATCGTTATCTGGTCATTGGGCAACGAGGCCGGGCCGGGCAAGAATTTTGTGGCTGCTTATGATGCATTGAAGAAGTTCGACTTGTCACGTCCTGTACAGTATGATCGTAACAATGATATTGTAGATATGGGCTCTAACCAGTATCCGTCCATCGGCTGGGTACGTGGTGCGGTCAAAGGGAAATATGACATCAAATATCCTTTCCATATTTCGGAGTATGCCCATTCGATGGGTAACGCTTGCGGTAATTTGATTGATTATTGGGAAGCTATGGAGTCTACCAACTTCTTCTGTGGCGGTGCCATATGGGATTGGGTAGACCAGTCGATGTACAATTACGACCCGAAGACAGGTACGCGTTATCTGGCTTATGGCGGTGACTTCGGTGATACTCCCAATGACGGACAGTTTGTGATGAACGGAATCGTATTCGGTGATTTGGAACCGAAACCGCAGTATTACGAAGTGAAGAAGGTCTATCAGAATATTGAAGTAAAAGCGGTAGACCTTGAAAAAGGCGTGTTCGAAATCTTCAATAAGTATTATTTCAAGAATCTGGCGGACGACTATTATTTGATGTGGTCGGTTTATGAGGATGGCAAAGCTATTCGGACAACTCTGAAAAAAGACATAAACCTGGCTCCCCGCCAGCGGATGCAAATCTCTCTTCCCTATGACCGTACTGCGTTTAAAAAGGATGCGGAATATTTTGTAAAGGTACAGTTCGTATTGAAAGACCAAAGACCTTGGGCAGGTAAGGACTTCGTGATGGCAGAAGAACAACTGTTGGTTAAGGAAGCCGCAGAACGTCCGTTAATCAGCGAAGTGGCTAACGCTGCCGGAACTCTGAAAACTCACATGACCCCGGATGCGAAGAAAATCGAGATAAAGGGAGAGGGCTTTGACATGAGGTTCGATTTGCAGACCGGAAGTCTTTATTGTCTGAAATATGGCGATGAGACGGTTATAGCGGATGGAAACGGCCCGAAACTGGATGCGCTTCGCGCCTTCACTAACAATGATAACTGGTTCTATGCTCCTTGGTTTGAACATGGCTTGCATAACCTGAGGCATAAGCTGATAGAGTTTACTGCTCGCGAAAAGGGTGATAAAATGGTGTTGAGCTTTACCGTAGAATCTCAGGCACCGAATGCCGCAAGCATCAAAGGTGGAACAAGTTCCGGTAAGAACAGCATTGTGGAACTGACAGACAAGGTGTTTGGTAACAGTGACTTTAAATTTATCACCAATCAGGTGTGGACGGTATATCCGGATGGTTCTGTTGAATTACAGTCCGGCATCACTTCCAATCGTCCCAGTCTGACTCTGCCCCGTCTTGGCTATGTGATGAAAGTTCCTCAACAATATGCTAACTTTACTTATTATGGCCGTGGTCCGGTTGATAACTATGCAGACCGTAAGAGCGGTCAGTTTATCGAGCAACATACTAATACGGTGGCGGGTGAGTTCGTGAATTTCCGAAACCGCAGGATATGGGCAATCATGAAGATGTCCGTTGGTGTGCGCTGACCAATCAGGAGGGACAGGGAGCTGTGTTTATTGCGACTGACCGTCTTTCTGTTTCGGCACTTCAGTATTCTGCTCTTGATTTGATTTTGGCTTCTCATCCTTATCAGTTACCCGAAGCGGGTGATACTTATTTGCATTTGGATTGCGCGGTTACCGGTTTGGGTGGTAACAGTTGTGGTCAGGGTGGTCCTCTTGTTCAAGACAGGGTGTTTGCCGGGCAGCATAATATGGGCTTTATTATCCGGCCTGCCGGTGGTAAGGACTTGGCGACTATTGCTAATGTTGCACCTGCCGGAGATATTCCTTTGTCCATTACACGTACCCCTGCCGGAATGGTAGAGTTGACATCGGCGAGAAAAGATGCCGTATTCTGCTATACGATTGATGGTAGTAAAAAGGTGCAGGAGTATAAGGAACCTATTCCTCTACGTAGTGGTGGTACTGTGAAAGCATGGTATAAGGACAATCAAGATATTAGTGCTGTAATGAAGTTTGAAAAGATAGAAAGTATCCAGATGCAGGTGGTGTATGCGAGCAGTCAGGAATCTGGTGACGGAGACGCTGCTAACTTGGTTGACGGTGACCCCGGCACGATATGGCATACGATGTATTCGGTGACCGTTGCCAAATATCCACATTGGGTAGACCTTGATGCAGGTGAAGTGAAGGAAATCAAAGGCTTTACATATTTGCCGCGTCAGAATGGAAGTAACGGTAATATCAAGGATTACTCTATTCAAGTCAGCATGGATGGTAAAGAATGGGGAGAACCGGTGAAAAAGGGTAGTTTTGCCAATAATTCAAAGGAGAAGAGAGTGATGTTTGACAAGCCTGTAAAGGCGCGTTATATTCGTTTCACTGCTTTGAGTTCGCAGAACGGGCAGGATTTTGCGTCCGGTGCGGAAATGACAATCCTGGCAAATTAGAATAAAGGTATTTTTCAGGAAGGATTACGCGGTTCTGATTGAATAAGAACCGCGTAATTCGTACCTGAAATAATGATTGCAGGCTATCACAACTCCCTTCCCGCTTTCTCGAAATCTGCTCTCGATTTACTTTGCGTCACGATATATACTCCTAAGAATACCAGTGCAATGGCAAGTCCTTTCTGCCATCCGAAACTTCCGATTCCCATGATAATGGCAGCAATAGTAGCCACAATCGGCTGCATATAATTATACATGCTGACAACCGTAGGCCGAAGTAGTTTCTGTGCAGTCATAATGCAAAGGTAGGCAAGGAAGCTGCCACCCAATACCACATATAGTACTTGTACAATAGCAATCGTAGAGATAGAAGTCCACTGGATAGTGGAAATATCGTAATAAGAGAACGGTATATAACACATGGAAGCATAAACGAACATCCACTTATTGATAGTCACAGCCGAATATTGCTGGGACAGTCCCTTGAATACGGTTAAATAAATAGAGAAACTGATTTGTGCAACCAGACAAAGTAAGTCGCCAATCAGGCTTCCGTTACCATTACTTCCCGCCTGGCTGCTCAGAATTAGAATAAGTGCCCCCATGGCACCTACGAAAATCCCCAGTACTTTCTTGTTCGTAATCGGCTCTTTCAGATAAATAGCCGCCACAATCATAGTCACAATCGGTAAAGTCGTTGTCACAATCGAAGCATCGATAGGTGAAGTCATAGACAGCCCGAAAATAAACACTCCCTGATTGAACACTAAGGCAAACAGAGAAGCGAAGAATATTTTCAGCATATCCCGATGGTTGACATGTTCCTGCTTGCAAAAAATAGAAAGCAGCCAAAAAGCGGCTGCTGCTCCTACCATACGAAAAGTCGTAACGGAAAGAGCGGAAAATTCCTGAAGGGCTGATTTACCGATAGGAGCCATCAATCCCCACATAACGTTTGCTGTCAATGCGAACAGATGGCCGTGTAGATTTTACTTTTGTCCATGCTGATAAGATTTGCGATATATTTTTTAATAAGAATAACACACGAAAGGAGAAAACGGTTGCAAAGGTAGTTTTTTATTCTTGTATTTTCTGAATTTGATGAGTTTACTAGCAGCTTTGTCGGATGATTTATTTATATTTGCCTTGATTAAAATAGAATATTATGGAACAGCAGGCTAATTATATACGTCGTATTGAAATCCACGGGCTATGGGAACGCTTTAATATAGGATGGGATTTGCGTCCCGATGTAAATATCCTTTCCGGTATAAACGGAGTGGGGAAGACTACCATTCTGAACCGTTCCGTCGGTTATCTCGAAGAACTCTCCGGCGAAATGAAAAGTGATGAGAAGAACGGAGTGCGCCTGTTCTTCGACAATCCCGAAGCGACCTATATCCCCTATGATGTAATCCGGAGTTACGACCGTCCTCTGATAATGGGCGACTTCACAGCCCGCATGGCAGATAAGAATGTAAAGTCCGAGCTGGACTGGCAACTCTATCTCCTGCAACGCCGCTATCTTGACTACCAAGTCAATATAGGCAATAAAATGATTGAAATGCTTTCCAGTGACGATGAAGAAGAACGCCGTAAAGCAGCCACCCTGTCCATTGTCAAACGCCGTTTCCAGGATATGATTGACGAGCTTTTCAGTTATACACGCAAGAAGATAGACCGCAAACGGAACGACATTGCCTTCTATCAGGACGGCGAACTGCTATTCCCCTACAAACTCTCTTCCGGTGAGAAGCAGATGCTCGTCATTCTGCTGACCGTGCTCGTGCAGGACAACAGTCACTGCGTACTCTTTATGGACGAACCGGAAGCCTCGCTCCACATCGAATGGCAACAAAAGTTGATAGCCATGATACGTGAACTGAACCCGAATGTACAAATCATCCTGACTACCCATTCGCCCGCCGTCATCATGGAAGGCTGGCTGGATGCCGTGACGGAAGTGAGCGATATATCCACTTCGTTGGAGCATGCGTTTGGAAAAGAATGTTCCCCGACGAAACCATAACTTGTAATTAGTAACTTGTAATAATCAGCATGGCAACTTCACTACGAGATAACCTGACTTCTTCATACTTCAACGCAGCCCACAAGCTTTATCCGAAGAAGGCCCGTCGGCGTATCATAGCTTATGTGGAAAGCTATGACGATGTCGCTTTCTGGCGTACACTGCTTGAAGAGTTTGAAGATGACGAGCATTATTTTCAGGTGATGCTTCCTTCGGCCAACTCCCTCGCAAAGGGGAAGAAAATGGTGCTCATGAACACGCTGAATACCGCCGAACTGGGAAGAAGCCTGATAGCCTGCGTAGACAGCGATTATGATTTCCTGCTGCAAGGCGCCACCAATACTTCCCGTAAAATCAACCGGAACAAATATATCTTCCAGACTTATACGTATGCCATTGAGAACTACCACTGCTTTGCCGAAAGCCTGCATGAAGTGTGCGTGCAAGCCACATTGAACGATCGCTTCATCTTTGATTTCAATGCCTACCTGAAGAAGTATTCCGAAATCGTATATCCTCTTTTCCTGTGGAATATATGGTTCTATCGCCAACGGGATACCTATACCTTTCCGATGTACGACTTCCACACCTATACTGCCTTGCGTGAGATAAGTCTCAAGCATCCGGAAAAGAGCCTGGAAGCATTACAGCAGCGTGTCAACCAAAAGTTGTCGGAACTGAAGAAGCGTTTCTCCCGTAACATCAGCCAGGTGAATGCACTACGGGCTGAACTGAGAGAATTGGGCTTGATGCCGGATAATACTTATCTGTATATGCAGGGACATCATGTGATGGACAATGTGGTAATGAAACTTCTCACCCCTGTTTGCACAGTGTTGCGCCGGGAGCGTGAACAGGAGATTAAACGACTGGCCGAACATAATGAACAATTCAAGAACGAACTGACTTGCTATCAGAACAGTCAGGTGAATGTGGAAATAATGTTGAAGAAAAACGTAGCCTACAAGCGGCTTTTCCACTATGACTGGCTGAGGCAGGATATAAGTGAATATTTAGAAAAAGGGAAATAACAAACTAAAAGAAGAAGAGAGAAAATTGTTTATGGAAGAAGTAAAAGAGGTGATTGATACAGTGACTGTTGCATTGGCGGATGGAGATACTCAAGACGCCGGTAATGCAATGATGCAAGGCGTGAATGATGCTTTGCTGTCGATGGGAGTGGATGAAGTCTGGGCGGATAAGATTGACAACTTTATCATATTGCTGCTTATCATAGGAGTAGCCTTGCTGGCTAATCTGATTTGCCGCAAGATAATTTTGCGTACGGTATCCAAACTGGTGAAACAGACGAAAGCCACTTGGGACGACATTGTATTCAATGACAAGGTGATGGTGAACCTTAGCAGGATGGTGGCGCCGATATTGATTTACATAGCCATTCCTATCGCATTTCCCGAACATGCGGATTCCGCTCTGCTTGACTTCCTTCGCAGGCTTTGCATGATTTATATACTCGCAGTCTTCCTGCGTTTCGTAAGTGCGCTTTTTACTGCCGTTTATCTAGTATACAGCGCACGCGAACAATACAAAGACAAACCATTGAAAGGTCTCCTGCAGACAGCGCAAGTGGTTCTTTTCTTTATAGGAGCCATTATCATCATCAGTATCCTGATCAAGCAAAGTCCGGTGGTATTGCTGACCGGGCTCGGAGCTTCTGCCGCTGTTCTGATGTTGGTTTTCAAAGACAGTATTATGGGCTTTGTCTCCGGCATCCAGCTTTCTGCCAACAATATGCTGAAAGTGGGCGACTGGATTACCATGCCCAAATATGGCGCGGACGGCACAGTGATAGAAGTGACCTTGAACACCGTAAAAGTACGTAACTTCGACAATACCATCACCACCATTCCGCCTTACCTGCTGGTTAGCGACTCATTCCAAAACTGGCAGGGTATGCAGGAATCCGGCGGCCGTCGTGTGAAGCGTTCCATCAATATAGATATGACTAGCGTGCGCTTCTGTACCCCAGAAATGTTGGCGAAATATCGTAAGATACAATTGTTGAAAGACTACGTGGATCAAACGGAAAAAGTCGTGGAACAATATAACAAGGAACATGATATAGACAATTCAATACTGGTGAACGGACGCCGGCAGACCAATTTGGGAGTCTTCCGCGCTTACCTGACCAACTATCTGAAAAGTCTGCCCACTGTCAATCAGGAGATGACTTGCATGGTGCGCCAGCTCCAGCCTACGGAAACCGGTATTCCGATGGAACTTTACTTCTTTTCCGCCAACAAGGTCTGGGTTGCTTATGAAGGCATACAGGCAGACGTTTTCGATCATGTGCTTGCCATCATACCCGAATTTGACTTACAGGTGTTCCAGAATCCTTCGGGGGCGGACTTGCGCCGGATAGGAGTGAAGATAGAAAACTGATGGGCGCAATACAACAAAATAAATAATATTACAACAAAACAAATAATATTACAATAAACTACTTATATTATGAACACACCGTTACCTAGCCAGATTATTCGTGAGATTACCCCTTTGTCAGACAAGGACTGCTTTTATATTGCAGAACGTTACAAGACAGAGTTCACTTATCCTATTCACAATCATTCCGAGTTCGAATTGAACTTTACGGAGAAAGCGACAGGAGTGAGAAGGGTAGTCGGAGATTCTTCCGAAGTGATAGGCGACTATGATTTGGTCTTGATAACAGGTAAAGACCTGGAGCACGTATGGGAACAGAACGAGTGCCGTTCGAAAGAGATAAGGGAGATAACGATTCAGTTCTCTTCCTACCTCTTCTTCAAGAGTTTCATCAATAAGAATCAGTTCGATTCTATCCGCAGGATGCTGGATAAGGCACAGAAAGGACTTTGTTTCCCGATGTCCGCGATTCTTAAAATATATCCGTTGCTGGATACGCTGGCTTCCGAGAAACAGGGATTTTATGCGGTCATCAAGTTTATGACGATTCTTTACGAACTCTCCCTCTTCGAGGAAGAGTCCCGCACGTTGTCCAGTTCGTCATTTGCCAAGATAGATATTCATTCGGACAGCCGTCGTGTGCAGAAAGTGCAGGAGTATATCAATGCCCATTATCAGGAAGAGATTCGTTTGGGACAGTTGGCGGCTATGGTCGGAATGACGGATGTGTCATTCAGCCGGTTCTTTAAATTACGTACGGGAAAGAATCTTTCCGATTATATTATTGATATCCGTCTCGGTTTCGCTTCCCGTCTGTTGGTGGATTCTACTATGTCGATAGCCGAAATCTGCTATGAGTGCGGATTCAACAACCTTTCCAATTTCAACCGTATCTTCAAGAAGAAAAAGGCTTGCTCGCCTAAAGAGTTCCGTGAGAATTACCGGAAAAAGAAGAAGCTGGTTTAATAGATAAGTGTTGTATCATAATAGAATGATAATTTATTTTTAGACAGAAGAACATAAGAACAAAAGATAAAATAGTAGTTTAATAAACTACAGAAATAATTTTCCAAGTGCGGCCTTTATGTTCTTTTGCTCTTATGTCTAAATTAAATTCCTATTCATAAAACTAAAACCATGTATTGACTGGTTTCTGCCATGCTGAAACTAAAAGTTTTTCTAACCTTGAAACTAAGAGTTTTCCAAGCTTTGAAACTAAAAGTTTCACACCGGGAAACAAAGTGTTTCACACCGAGAAACGAAGTGTTTCACGCCGAGAAACAAAGTGTTTCAACCAATGAAACAAATATTGGAACCGGAGGAAACAAATCTTTAAACCGGTGGGATGGGATTAGACAGATAGGAGATAGGTATGTAACATGCTTGCAACCTATCTTTCAATTGATTGTATTTTCTTCGTCTTATCATTGTAATACCTACCCTCTACCTTTGCCCACAGATTTAAAAACGTAGAGCAAAGTTCGATGAAAAAACTATTTCTTTTAAGATTTTCTGTTGCGGCCTTCTTCTGCTTGTTGTGTGTACTTCCCGCATTGGCTGCAAATATCAAGGTAAAAGGAGCTGTGAAAGACAAACTTTCAAAGGAACCTCTGATAGGAGCGACTATTCGCCTGATAGGCACACCAGCCGGAGCAGTTACCGATATGGACGGTAATTTCGAATTGAATGCCGCCGGTGTTTTGGAAGGTATGTATGATATTGAGATTAAATATGTAGGCTACAAGACCGAAGTACGCCGCAAGGTTCGTGTAGAGAATGGTAAACTGGTGATACTGAATCTGGAACTGGAAACCGACGCCCAGGAACTTTCTGATGTAGTAGTTGTAGCAAAGAAGAATCGTGAAAACGAGAATATGCTTTTGCTCGAACAGCAGAAAGCCGTTATCGCCGTGCAGTCTGTAGGTGTGAAGGAACTCTCCCGTAAAGGTGTTTCCGATGCCGAAGGCGCTGTCACCAAAGTTTCCGGAATCTCCAAGCAGGACGGAGTAAAAAACGTCTTTGTCCGTGGACTGGGCGACCGTTATAATACCACCACCTTCAACGGGTTTCCCGTACCGTCGGAAGATCCGGAATACAAGAATATCTCACTTGATTTCTTCGGGACAGACATCATACAGTCTGTCGGAGTAAACAAAGCCTTTACCGCCGGTGGAAGCGGTGATGTGGGAGGGGCCAATATTGATATTGCTTCCAAAGAACTGGTCGGCAGCGGATATGTCAGCGCAGGCGTTTCTGCAGGAGTGAATACACAGACTATGACCGCCGACTTCCTGAAACCGGACGGAACGAACCCCTTCGGATTTGCCAACCGTACGCAACCGTCGGGTAACGCATGGGGATTTGAAAACAAGCTGGATCCGGCAGCACAGAATTTCCAGATAGACCGCAGTTACAATATATCCGGCGGAAAGAGATTCTACGTAGGCGGAGAACGTAACGTTCTCTCTTTTTTCGCCACTGCAGGGCATACCACGGATTATCGCTACACAGATGAAACCATACGTAATACCACAACCGACGGAACCGTCTACAAGGACATGACAGGGCATAAGTCCGCCGTCAATATCAGTCAACTGGCACTGGCCAACGTGGATTTTGATATGCAGAACCGTCACCATCTGGCATACAATCTTATGCTGGTGCACAACAGCACCCAGTCTGTTGGAAATTATGAAGGTAAAAATGATACCTTCAGCGATGATTACGGTAATCAAGGGATGACCCGCCGCCAACAAGTGAATGACAACCTGCTTATTGTCAACCAACTGACGAGTAACTGGGGACTGACAGACGCGTTGAGTTTCGACGCGGGAGTCTCTTATAATATGGTGCGCGGATACGAACCGGATCGCCGCATCAACGAGATAACGAAGAATGATACAGGTTACGGGCTGGTAGGAGGAAATACGCAGTTCCGCACTTTTGCCGCTTTGACGGAGAACGACCTGAATCTTCGCGGTGGACTGGTATATCGGCTAAAGGACAGTCAGGAAGAAATATCGCAGCTTCGCATAGGCTATACGGGACGCATCGTAAATGATGATTTTGAACAGACGGAATACAACCTGATAACTCTTAACGGGCCGTCGTTCACTTCATTGAATGATATTGCACTGGATGACTTTTATACATCCGCCAATTTCGGGACCCGCTTTAACGTAGACAATGCTGTAGACAAATATACAGTGAAAAAGAATATACACTCCGTTTATGCGGAAGCTGTCTATCAGTTTTCATCCCGCTGGGTGGCAAACCTGGGAGTGAAGTATGATAACGTAGATATGACCGTGGATTACAACGTAGACAAAGGCAACTCCAAAGGAAAGAACAGCATCAGGGAAAACTATTTTCTTCCGAGCCTGAATCTGAGATATAACCTGACGGACAAACATACATTGCGACTGGGGGCGAGTAAGACATACACATTGCCGCAATCAAAAGAGATTTCACCTTACCGCTATGTAGGAGTCAACTTCAAGAGCCAGGGTAACGCGAATCTGAAACCGTCGGACAACTACAACCTGGATTTGAAATGGGACTTTACCCCCACACCTACGGAACTTATCTCGCTTACCGCCTTCTACAAAATGATAAAGAACCCTATTTCACGTATCGAAACTCCGAGCGCAGGCGGATTCCTCTCTTATGAGAACATATCCGGCCAGGCTACCGTAGCAGGTATCGAGCTGGAAATACGCAAGAATCTTCTCGTACGTCCGGCAGGGAAAAACGGCACGAACAGGCTTTCGGCAGGGCTCAACGGCTCATACATCTACACTAACGCCAAAATAGATGACCCCGACATCGCGGCTACCGACAAGGACGGCTCCCAGCTCGAAGGGGCAGCGCCGTGGATTGCAAACTTTGATTTGTCGCATACCTATTCTACCGGTAGGCACTCATTTACCAACACTCTTGTTTTGGGATATGTGGGCGAGAAAGTATATACCCTCGGCACGCAAGGATACCGGAACATCATGGAAGAAGGAGTAACCACACTTGATTTTGTATCGCAGGCCAAGTTCGGCAAGCATTTCTTGTTCAGTCTCAAGGCACGCAACCTGCTCAATCCGGCCTACCGGTTGAGGCGGGAAGCCAGCGGCAACAACCGGAAAGTAGTGTTGGGCGATTATAAGAAAGGAATAAACGTGAGCTTGGGAGTGTCGTGCACATTTTAGGCTCTTACATATAAACTATTTAAATATTTAAAGGAAATGAAAAGACTATTTTTAAGCATGATGGCTATGGCAGCCATGGCAACAACCTTGACCCTGACTTCTTGCGGAAGTGATAATGATGGAGATAACATTCCGGGCGACTCGTCCATATTGGCAGCAGACGGAAAAACTCTGAAAGGAAATCTTATCGGCAAGCAGACACTGGAAGCCGGCGACTATGTGCTGGGCGGAACTGTCATTATCGAAAACGGCGGCGAACTGACTATTCCTGCCGGAACCACCATCAAGGCAGCAAAAGGATTCAGCAGCTATATCCTCGTGGCACAGGGTGGAAAGCTTTATGCGAACGGTACATCTGCCGCTCCTGTAACCTTCACTTCCGGAGAAACTACTCCGAAGTCCGGCGACTGGGGCGGAATCATTCTGAACGGAAAAGCACCTATCTCCGGTGCGAACGAAAGCGGCAATACTGCCAATGCCGAAGTGAACAATGCCTATAAATATGGTGGTGACAACGCGTCGGACAATTCTGGGGCGCTTACTTACGTCAATATCTTCTATGCAGGTGCGCGCAACACTGCCGACATCGAGCACAACGGATTGACACTGAACGGTGTGGGAAACGGAACGAAAGTTGAGAACATCTATATCCTTGAGAGTGCGGATGATGCCATCGAGTTTTTTGGCGGTACGGTCAACGTAACCAATCTTCTGGCTGTGAACCCGGATGATGATATGTTCGACTTCACACAAGGATATACAGGTACTTTGAAAAACTGCTACGGTATTTGGGAAGAAGGATATACCAGTACGGAAGAAGACCCGCGCGGTATCGAAGCCGACGGTAACCTGGACGGAAAAGGGCCGGAGCATAAGAATCAGTCGAACTTTATCGTAGATGGCATGACTATCATCAACAATACCGTAGGCGGCAACACTACCACCGGACAGAAGAATGCTATGGACGATGTGATTAAAATACGCCGTGGAGCAACTGCCACTATCAAGAACGCTCTGGTGACATCGACATTGAATCTGACGGGATTGAAAGCCAAGGACTTGGTGGACGCAACCGACTCCAAAGGAGGTGGTACGGTGACAATCAACGTGACTTGCAACCCTTCTTCTTTCTCATACAGCAAAAAGGAAAGAGTAGATTATGAAGACAGCAGTGACCCGGGCAAGAATGTAGAGAACCAGGGAAGCATCACGCTTACAGAAGAAGCTTCCAATACCGGTGCGGATACTTCGGTTATGGGGTGGACAGGTTATACTTTTCCGGCACTTTAAGCTGAATAGCGGTGGAATAAGATACAGGGTATTGTCATCTCTGTCACGTACTTTCCGCTATATAATTATTAGTGGCTTTATAGTATCTCTTTATTCCTTTTTCGTATCTTTGCTATTCATTTTCATTTAATGAAATAAAATATGCAAACAGACTACGAGCGGTATATCAAGATGGCTTCTCTAGCCCAGATAGGGTGGTGGGAAGCCGATTTTGCCGCAGGACATTATTTGTGCTCTGATTTCCTTTGTGACCTTCTCGGATTGGAGGGGGATACCATTTCCTTTCAGGATTTTCAGAATTTGATACGCGAGGATTACCGTGAGCAAATCATTCAAGAGTTTCGTGCAAATGCGAATATACACCGGAACTTTTATGAACAGACTTTTCCTGTTCATTCCAAGTATGGTGAAATCTGGTTGCATACTCGTCTGGCTCACCGTGAGAAAGGCACGGGAACCAATGATGGTGATAAATCTTTCGGAGTCATCCAGCGGGTGGAAGCTCCTAAAGAAACTGAACAAAGAGACGCATTGAGAAGGGTGAACAGTCTGCTTCGCCGTCAGAATTTTATCTCCCAGTCTTTACTCCGTTTCCTTCGCGATGAAGAAGTAAACTCTTGTGTCATGGAGATTTTGAATGATATCCTGAATCTCTATTACGGTGAAGGGCGTGTCTATATCTTCGAATATGATGAAAATCACACTCATCAGAGTTGTACCTACGAAGTCGTCTCCGAAGGCGTATCGTCCGAGAAAGGCAGTCTGCAAGATATTCCTATCGATCAGGGGAGATGGTGGAGCCGGCAGATTCTTTCCGGCAAGCCTATTGTGCTGAACTCTTTGAATCAGTTGCCCGCAGAGGCGGACGAGGAATTTCATTTCCTTGATGCGCAAGGCATCCTGTCGATGATGGTGACTCCTTTGATGGCAAACGACCGTATCTGGGGATATATGGGCATTGATTTAGTCAAGTCCTATCACGAATGGAGCAATGAAGATTATCAGTGGTTTTCTTCATTAGCCAATATTATCGGCATCTGTATCGAACTGCGTAAGGCCAAGGATGATGTAATCCGTGAACAGGTCTTCTTGAACAACTTGTTCCGCTTTATGCCGATGGGGTATATTCGGTTGTCGATAGTCCGGGACGAGAGGAATGAGCCTTGTGATTATAAGATAACGGATGGGAATGGCTTGGTCGTTAAGTTTTTCGGCAGGCCGATAGAAGAATACAAGGGATGTCTGGCTTCGGATATACATCCCGACTATGTTTCTAAACTCGACCTTTTGATAAGTGTGATGCGTGATAATACTTATAAGGAAGGGAATGAGTACTTCGCCAAAACTGGGACTTATACCCATTGGATTGTTTATTCACCGGAGAAAGATGAAGTGGTTGCCCTGTTCCTCGATACTACGCAGGCGGTGAAAGCCAATCGGGCAATGGACCGCAGCGAAAAACTATTTCAGAATATCTTTGCCAATATTCCGGCGGGAGTGGAAATTTACGACAAGGACGGTTATCTGGTCGATATGAACAATATGGATTTGGAGATATTCGGAGTGCTGGACAAATCGGCAGTGATAGGGGTGAATTTCTTTGAAAACCCGAATGTCTCACAGGTTATCCGTGACCGCGTGAAGAATGAAGATATGGTAGATTTCCGTCTCAACTATTCTTTCGAACGGGCTGAAGGTTATTATACTTCCAGTCTTTCAAAGTCGATAGATATCTATACCAAGGTCAGCAAACTCTACGACAACGAGGGTAACTTTAACGGATATATTCTTATTAGCATTGATAACACCGAACGTCTTGACACGCTGAACCGTGTCCGTGATTTCGAGAACTTCTTCCTGTTGATATCAGACTATGCCAAAGTGGGTTATGCCAAGTTGAACCTCATGAACCGGAAGGGATATGCCATCAAGCAATGGTATAAGAATATGGGAGAGGATGAAGATACTCCGTTGAGTGAAGTCGTAGGCGTTTACCGCCATGTGCATCCGGACGACCGGCAAAGTATTCTTGATTTCTTCGAAGAAGTGAAGAAGGGCAACAGACGTCATTTCCAGAAGGAAATGCGTGTCCGCCGTGTGGGGACGACAGACCGGTGGAACTGGGTACGCTCCAATATCGTAGTGACTACCTACAAGCCGGAAGAAGATGAGATAGAAATCATAGGCATCAATTACGATATCACGGAGTTGAAGGAGACGGAGGCGGAACTGATTCTGGCACGTGACAAGGCGGAAATGGCCGACCGTCTGAAGAGTGCTTTCCTTGCCAATATGAGCCATGAGATCCGCACTCCGTTGAATGCCATTGTCGGTTTCTCTGACTTGCTGGTTGAAGCGGATAATCTTGAGGAACGGAAAGAATACGTTAAAATAGTCCGTGACAATAATGACTTGCTGCTGCAACTGATTACGGATATACTTGACCTTTCGAAGATTGAAGCCGGTACGTTCGAATTTTCTATCGGAGATGTCGATGTGAACGCACTGTGCGAAGATATTGTCCGCTCCATGCAGATGAAAACGAAGGAAGGAGTGGAACTTCTGTTTGACTCGTGTCTTTCGCAATGCCATATTATCAGCGACCGCAACCGTCTGCATCAGGTTATCTCCAACTTTGTGAACAACGCGATTAAGTTTACTTCGCACGGAAGTATCCGTGTGGGGTATCAGATAAAGGGCGAAGAACTGGAATTTTATGTACAGGATACGGGAGTGGGGATTGACGAGGAACATCAGTCGCATATCTTCGAGCGTTTTGTCAAGCTCAACTCTTTCGTGCCCGGCACAGGACTGGGACTTTCCATCTGTCAGAGTATCGTAGAGCAACTGGGCGGACGGATAGGCGTTGACTCCGAACCGGGCAGGGGTTCACGGTTCTGGTTCAGGCTGCCGGGGGTGATTGTGACGGAATGAGTATATTGGGAATGTACGGCTTTTCAGGCATTCAGACTGTAACGATAATAAGAGAAAAGGCAGTAGCTGCTCCCGTTGATGGGAGGCTACTGCCTTTTTCTGTTATACAGTTCCGGCCGATTTTTTTTTATTATATACCGAACGAGAGTTTATCAATAGACTGATATACGATACTTGCGATACCCAGTCCGATAATGCCCAGCGTACAAAGCGCCAGTCCCCATTTTGTACAGCGGTCGCTGCGGAATGTGGGAATCGGATCGTCGGAAGGGGTGATATACATTGCCTTCACAATCAGCAGATAGTAGTACAGTGAAATCACTGTATTGACCAATGCGATGAATACCAGCAGATGGAAACCTGCATCGAAAGCCGCCATGAAGATAAAGAACTTCGAGAAGAATCCGGCAAAAGGAGGGATACCTGCCAATGAGAATAAAGACAGGGTCATAAGGAGCGCTACCTTCGGATTCGTCTTGTAAAGTCCCGCATAATCTTCGAGTGTGAACTTCTGGCTGCGTAGTGCCACGATAGTGATTACGGCAAATACGCCGAGGTTGGCGGTAGCATATACAAGTACGTAATATACTAACGCTGTCATTCCCTGTGCGGTGCCGCCGATAACGCCCAGCATGATATATCCGGCTTGTGAGATACTGGAGAATGCCATCAGACGTTTCAGGTTCTGCTGGCGGATAGCGAATATGTTGGCAATGGTGATAGAGGCGATAATCACCCAGTAAAGCACTTCCTGCCAGTCGTTTATCATCGGAGCGAATACTTTGATAAGAATAGCCATTAGCACGAAAGCGGCCGAACCTTTTGAAACAACGCTCAGATAAGCGGTGACCGTACTTGGTGCACCTTCGTATACGTCTGCTGTCCAAAGGTGGAACGGAACGAGTGATAACTTGAATGCCATCCCTGTGAAGAAGAATACGAATGCCATGATTTGCAACGGATTTCCGTCGATATGGGCGGGAAGGTCTTCAAAATACAACGTTCCGGTGGAACCGTAAATCATGGACAAGCCGAACAACAACAGGGCGCTGGAGAAGAGGGCGGTAAGAATATACTTGGCTCCTGCTTCGGCAGAGTTGTGACGGTATTTGTCGAAGGCAATCAGGGCAGCCATCGGGATGGATGCCGTTTCCAGCCCGATGAAGAACATCAGGAAGTGTCCGGCGGAAATCATGAGATACATACCAAACAGAGTGGAGAGTGTCAGTACATAAAATTCTCCTTGTTTGAAAGAGGTATCTTCACGTTTCATCCATTCGTGTGCCATCAGGAAGACAATCAGTGTACCTACGTTCAGAATTGACTTGACAACCGTATGCATGGGTACGTAGTGGTACATACCGCCGAATACGTCGGCAGCAGTTCCCGGAACGAGATTGATAGCTGTATGAATCGCCATCAGAATGACGGGTAACATGGTGTTCAGTCGTGCTTTTCCGTCATTTTTGTGTGCGTCCGGACTCATGAAGAGGTCGGCCAAGAACAGTAGTAGCAGAACAACTACGAGCGACAGCTCTTCTCGCATATGTAGAAATTGTGAATAATCCATATTGTAATTTACTATTTAACGATTTACAATTTACTATTTAGGGTATCAGTTGTGAGACAACCGGCAATACACTTTCACCAATCATGTGGCTGATCCAAAAAGGAGCCATACCCAGTCCGGCTACACAAACGATGAGGCAGATAACGGCTACACGTTCGTCCCACGTTGCGTCGGTCAGTTCGAGGTGGTGCTTGTTGGTACAGGTTCCATACAGAATCTTACCTACCAGGCGCAGGATATAGACTGCTGTAATCACAATCGAAGAACAGGCAATGATGGTCAGTGTGCGGTGAAATACGTCGTTGTTCTGGAAAGAGCCGACGAAGATGGTCATTTCAGCAATGAAACCACTCAGCCCCGGAAGACCGAGGTTGGCAAGACCGGCAATCACATAACATACGCTAAGGAACGGCATAATTTTCATTAAACCGGCAAGTTCGCGAACGTCACGGGTGTGTGTACGTCCGTAAATCATACCGATAAGGGCGAAGAACAAGGCTGTCATCAATCCGTGGGACAGCATTTGGAGGATAGCTCCCGTTGCAGCCGTCTGATTCAGCATCAGGATGGCGAAGAGAACCAGTCCGCAGTGAGATACGGAAGAGTAGGCGTTGATATATTTCAAGTCGGTCTGTACACAAGCGGAGAAGGCTCCGTAGACTACAGAGATACCTGTCAGTATCAGGAATATCCAGGAAAGTTCGTTGGCTGCTTCCGGCATCAGGTACATGGCGATGCGGAAACATCCGTAACCACCCAGCTTCATCAATACTCCGGCATGGAGCATGGATACTGCTGTCGGGGCGGAAGCATGACCGTCGGGACTCCAAGTATGGAATGGGAAGAGGGCACCCAATACACCAAAGCCGAGGAAAGTCAGCGGGAACCAGATGCATTGTTGTGCAAACGGTATATTGTGCAACTGTGCGATTTCGAGCAGGTTCATTGTCGTTGCTCCCGAGCCGAAGTAGATTCCGAGGATTCCGATCAGCAGGAAGGCGGAACCGCCCATCAGCATCAGTGTCAGCTTCATGGCTGCATATTCCTTGCGTCCCGAACCCCATACGCCGATCAGCAGGTACATAGGTATCAGGGCTATTTCGTAGAACATAAACATGGTGAATAAGTCTACGGATATAAAGAATCCGAATACTCCCATTGACAATAGGGTGAACCAAAGGAAATATTCTTTTCGTCAGAGGTTGCAGACGCCAGGAAGCGAATGTTCCGGTGAAGACGATGATGGCGGACAGTAACAGCATGGCTACCGAGATTCCGTCGACGCCGACCGAATAGGAGATATGAAGCGGTGCATACCAAAGGGTGTCTGCACGGAAAAGCATTTCCGCTGTATTTCCGGCACTACGCTCTCCCAGATACATGAATGTAAGTACGACAGATGCAATCAGAAGTGCCGATGCGCCAGTAACCATAACCCCGCGGATCGCTTTTATTCCTCTTGCTGCCCAGAGTCCGGCCAGCATCAGGAGGGGGATAAGTACGAATATGGATAAAGAAATTCATCTTTATGATTTACTATTTAAAGATTTACTATTTACTATTTAGAGAATCAGCAGTAGGATAAGTGCCAGTGCACCGCAAAGGAACACATATGCATATTGCTGTACTTGACCGCTCTGTAAACCACGGATTTCATCGCTTGTAGTATTGGTAGCCCATGCCAGGAAGTTGAAGAATCCGTCCACTACATGACGGTCCCACCATGCGATAGGAGTAGAGATGCAGCGGAAGATAATCTTGTGCGTAATGAACTGGTATATGTCATCAATATAGAAGCGATTATAGGCTGCCTTGTGCAGACCTTTGAACCGTTTTGCCAACGAATCAGCAACAGGCTGTTTGGCATTCTTGTACATCCAGGTAGCGATGGCAATAGAAATAATGGCAATAACCACACTTGTGACAGCTACCGACAGGTCGAGATGGATAGAGTAAGACTCTCCGTTCGAACTGATGAAATGTCCGAAAGGAATAAAGCCGGCTCCACAGGTTATCGCTGCCAGGAACATCAAGGGGAATGTCATCGCTAACGGACTTTCGTGCGGCGTGTGGTGAGCGTGCAATTCTTTGTTTTCCTTGCCCCAAAAGATACCATAGTACAAACGGAACATATAGAAAGCAGTCATCGCGGCAATTACCGTCATCACCCAACCCATTACAGGGCTGTATTGGAAGCAGGCTGCCAGAATCTCGTCTTTCGAGAAGAAGCCGGAGAACGGGGGAATACCCGCAATGGCAAGGCAGGCAATCAGGAATGTCCAGTGAGTGACAGGCATATATTTGCGTAATCCGCCCATTGCGGACATTTCATTGAGTGTACCGCATGGATAATGCTACCTGCACCAAGGAAGAGCAGTGCTTTGAACATGGCATGTGTGAAGAGATGGAACATGGATGCCATGTATCCCAATCCGCCTTCGTGCGGGTTCATGGAAGTGCAAACGCCCAAAGCTACCATCATAAAACCAATCTGTGAGATAGTAGAGAAAGCGAGTACACGCTTGATATCCGATTGCACGCAAGCTACACTTGCAGCATAGAAGGCAGTGAATGCACCTACCCAGGCTACCATATGCAAAGTGTTCGGAGCATATGCGATGAAGAGCGGGAACATACGTGCCACGAGATAAACTCCGGCAACTACCATCGTTGCCGCATGGATCAGGGCACTGACCGGAGTAGGGCCTTCCATCGCATCGGGCAACCATATATGCAATGGGAACATCGCACTCTTACCGGCACCACCCACGAACATCAGGCCGAGGGCTAACGGAAGCATGGCAGCTCCACCGCTGACCAGTGATACCGTATCCGGAGTGAAACCGAATGTTCCACCATAATATCCGTAAATCAGGATACCAATCAGGAAGCCTAAATCGGCAAAACGAGTGACAATAAATGCTTTCTTGGAAGCGGAGATTGCTGCAGGTTTTGTATAGTAGAATCCGATTAATAAATACGAACTTACACCCACCAATTCCCAAAAGAGATACATTTGGAAGATATTTGTCGCTACTACCAATCCCAGCATTGACATAGTAAACAGGGAAAGGAAAGCGTAATAACGTTGAAAGCCGGTCTCGCCTTTCATGTAGCCGAAGGAGTAGATATGTACCATCAGCGACACGGTAGAGATGACAATCAACATCATTACAGATATGGGATCGAGCAGGATGCCCAGATCGAAGTGTAATGTCTCTGTAAAAGGAAGCCACGTGAAATTATAAGGTATCAATGTGGCAAATGTTCCGTCTTCCAGCCGCGGGGCGGAGAAATATTGGAAAGCAGTCACATAAGACAGTACCGCTACCGTTCCCAGTACCAGAGTACCGATGATACCCGCCGTCCGATGTGACATCCATTTTCCTCCGATTCCCAGTATAAGAAAGGAGAAGAAAGGAAGAAGGAGTATTAGAATTGTTAGTTCCATACAGTTTTATTTAATTACTTGTTTTATTATTACTTATATTTATCATAAACTCATCCATTCATCCGAATGGAAACCTGGAAGTGGCACCTTGGCACCGCTTCACCTTTACCATTTCAGGTCGTCGAGGTTGCGGACTTGGATGCTTCGGAGATTACGGTAGATATTGATCATGATGGCGATAGCTATTGCAGTTTCCGCGGCCGAAATGGCGATGGAGAACAGTGCAAAGAAATAGCCTTCCATTCCTTCCGGGAAGAGAAAACGGTTGAACACGGCAAAGTTGATGTCCGTGGCGTTCAGCATTAAATCTACTGAAATCAGGATAGCCAGCGTGTTACGGCGGGTAAAGAATCCATAGATTCCTGCAAACATCATGATGGTAGAGACTACCAGATAATATTCCATGTGTATCATATATAGTGCTTTAGTGTTTAGTGATTAATGATTAATAACTGAAAGGGGGTAATGCAAAGTGTTAATCAATTATCACTCACCACTACCCCGTTATTTTCATCTCTTGCGGGCAATCATGATACCACCGATGATGCAGGCCAGCAACAGGATACTGACAGCTTCGAAAGGCAATACATAACCATATTTGTCACTACTCAGCAAGGCGTGTCCGATGGTGTGGATGTTTATCTCCAGTGGGGCAAGATTCTTGGTTTGCAGGAAATTATGCTTCAGTGTGATAAACAGGATAATTGCCAGTCCGGCAACCATCGTAAAGAGCCCTGCCAGGAACCGGCTCCGTTTTAGTTTCTCGACGCGGTCTCCCTCGCCACTGGTCAGCAGGATGGAGAATACATAAAGCACGACGATACCACCGGCGTAAACCATAATCTGGACGGAGCCCAAAAAGGTGTAGCCCAGCAAGAAGTAGATGCCGGCCGTGCCGAAGAGCACGAAGAGCAGGTAAGTAGCCGAGCGGACAATCCGTTGGGTAGTCACCGTCATGATGGACATAGCAATAATAAATGCTGCCAAAAAGTAGAATACTACTGTTTCAAGTGTTGATCCCATATCTAAACTTCTTTTTTCTTTTCTATTACTTTACTACCGTCATGATTCAGTTTCAGGACGAGCTTGGAGCGGTCGAATACTGCATGTTCGAAATTCTGGTCGAACGTGATAGCATCGTGCGGACAAGCATTTACACAAAGTTGGCAGAATATACAGGCTCCCAAGTCATATTCATAGGTCGCCAGGATTTTCTTCTTCTTGCCGTCTTCGGTTTCGATCGTTTCGCTGGTCACTTTGATCGTATCGTTCGGACAAGCCATCTGACACAATCCGCAGGCTACGCAGCGATGTTCATTATTCTCATTGTGGGGCATGTTCAGTGTTCCGCGGAACCGGTCGAACATCTTCAGTTCCTTCCGGTTCTCGGGATATTGCTCGGTCACTTTCTTGCGGAAGTACACCTTGATGCTGGTTTTCATACCCGTTGCCAGTGTGCTGATGCCGTGCACCAGACCACCTAAGTACGTATATTTCTTATCTTTATATTCCATAATTCTCATTTATCAGAAATGAAAGCCGAAGGCTACGCAACAAGCCATGATTAATAAATTCACCATAGAAATAGGAACCAGGTATTTCCATTCCAGATTCAGAATCTGATCGATACGCAGACGTGGGAAAGTCCATTTAATCCACATCAGCAGGAATACCACAAAAAATGCCTTGCCGAAGAACCAGATGAATCCGGGGATATAGTCCATTACGGCATTAAATCCGTCCAGGCCGACAATGTGCAACGGCATCCATCCTCCCAGGAAGATAGTGGCGGCAACACTGGCTACGATAAACAGGTTCAAATATTCTGCCAGATAGAAGAATCCGAAACCCATACCGGAATATTCGGTGTGGTATCCGGCAGTCAGCTCACTTTCCGCTTCGGGAAGGTCGAACGGGCCGCGGTTACATTCGGCGTTTCCGGCAATCAGGTAGATGATGAAAGCAATCACAGCCGGGATATGTCCCTTGAAGATGAACCAGCCGTTGGCTTGCCCTTCCACGATTTCAGAAAACTGCATGGTTCCCATCAACACGACCATCGTCATGATACTCATGCCAACGGAAAGTTCATAACTGATTATCTGCGCGCCGCTTCTCATGGCACCAATCAGGGAGAACTTGTTGTTACTACCCCAGCCGGCAAGCAGAATGCCGACAACTCCGATGCTGGAAGCAGCTAACAGGAAGAATACCCCGACGTTGAAATTCAGAATTTCCGCTCCCTTATTAAAAGGAATACAAGCGAAAGTAAGGAACGAGGCGATAATCACCATGAACGGGGCCAGGTTGTAGAGGAAATGGTCGGCGCCTTTCGGCATGAAGATTTCCTTAGTCATCATTTTGAGCACGTCGCATACCACTTGGATAGAACCCCATTTGCCCACACGGTTCGGGCCGAGACGGCACTGGAAGAACCCGCAGACCTTGCGCTCCATGTAAATCAATATGATAGCGAGAATGGCATACAGTGCAACAATGCACACGCCGACAGCCACACATTCTATAAATACAGCCACTCCCTCAGGCATAATGGAGAGAAGCAGCTCATGTATCCAATTTGTTACTATACTAAAGTCGAACATATTTAATTAGTGTTTAGTGTTTAATGATTAGTGATTAACATATTGATGCATTCTTTTCCGTTAATCGTTCATCACTAAACGTTAATCGTTAACTTATCGGTCAATATCCGGAACCACATAATCTATTGTTCCGCCAATGGCAATCAAGTCGGCTATCTTGGCTCCCCGGCAAATAGTGTCAATTGCCGCAACAAGTGGCAAACCGGTAGAGCGATAGTGCAGGCGGTAAGGCATCTTGTCGCCCTGGCTTTCGAGGAAGACACCAAATTCACCACGGCTTCCTTCCACGGCAGCATAGTAACTGCCTTCGGGAACACGGATGATTGGCTTCATCTTTTCCTGATACGGCCCTTCGGGGATATTGTCTATTAATTGCTCGATGATGTTCAGACTTTCCATTATCTCATCCATACGTACCAGGTAACGGGCGAAGCAGTCACCTTCGGTATAAATGATTTCTTTGAAATCTACTTTGTCGTATACACCGTAAGGCATTCGCTTACGTACGTCGCAAGCCCAACCCGAGGCACGACCGGTACCACCGGTGCAGCCGAAAGAAATAGCATCTTCGCGACTCAATACACCCACGCCTTTCATACGGCTTTGAGCGATGATATTGCCTGTGAATATATCGTGATATTCGTGAATGATACCTCTCATATACGGGATAAATTCTTTCACCCGTTTGACGAAGTTCGGGTGGAGGTCAGCCTGTACGCCGCCAATTGTATTGTAGTTCATAATCAAACGTCCACCGCACGTTTCTTCAAATATGTCCAGAATCTTTTCACGGTCGCGGAAGCCGTAGAAGAAAGCGGTCAGTGCTCCCAAGTCCATAGCGAGGCAGGAGTAGAATAACAAGTGGGAGTCGATACGTTGCAACTCATCCATAATCGTACGGATATATTGCACACGTTCGCTTACTTCGATACCCATCGCTTTCTCGATACACATACACAATGCGTGACGATTCTGATGTGCGCCCAAATAATCGAGACGGTCTGTCAGAGCCAGCGTCTGAGGATAAGTAAGACTTTCATTCATCTTTTCGATACCCCGGTGGATATATCCGCAGTTTGCGTCAATCTTACGGATGATTTCACCTTCAAGGGAAACACGGAAACGCATTACACCATGAGTCGCAGGGTGTTGCGGACCGATATTGACTACGTATTCTTCTTCTCCGAAGAGTTTCGTCTCTTTGCTTTTGATTGTTCCGTCCGGGTTCAACTCAATTTCCTGAGTCGTGTCGAACGTTTCTTCATTGGTCATGCAGAGCGGATTGTCTTTCTCCGGGTCGTTGTCTTTGCGCATCGGATAACCTATCCAGTCGTTACGCAGATAAAGGCGGCGCATATCGGGATGACCGACAAAGGTGATGCCGTAATAATCGAAAACTTCGCGTTCGTAGAAATCGGCTATCTTCCAAATATCACTGACAGATGGTATTTCCGGCAGGTCACGGTTGGTTGTCGCAGTTTTCAGTGCTAGCCGTTCGCCTGTGACGGTAGATTCCAGATGATAGACTACGCCTAAACCGCGGAGTTTCTCCGGAGCGTCTTTCTCATCCGCTACTCCCCAGTCCATACCGGTGAGGCTTTCAAGAAAGTCCATCTGCTTTTCATTTCGCAAGCGCAACATCTCGTCGTGTAATGCTGCAGGGGCTATAAATTGTATTTCTTGCATGTTTATATAGTGTTTAGTGATGAACGATTAGTGATGAACGTCTTTTGAATACAACAGTGTATCAATCAACAGTTAATCGTTAATCACTATTACATTAATCATTAATTTCCGGTTTCTTCTCTTTCCTGTTCACTCCACCAAAGAACTTTTCTATTTTCACTTTGCGTTGCAACTGCATCATGCCATAATAGAAAGCCTCAGGACGCGGCGGGCATCCGGGGATATATACATCTACCGGAAGAATCTTGTCCACTCCGTTCACTACGTGGTAGGACTTTTTGAAAGGACCGCCACTGACAGCGCATCCACCTACGGCAATCACATATTTCGGGTCGGGCATCTGGTCGTAGAGTCGTTTCAATACAGGAGCCATCTTGTTCGTGATTGTTCCGCATACCATAATCATGTCGGCCTGGCGCGGACTGGCACGGGCTACTTCAAACCCGAAGCGGGCCATGTCATAACGCGCGGCACCCAGTGCCATGAATTCGATACCGCAACAACTGGTAGCGAAGGTAAGCGGCCACAGCGAGTTGCTGCGTCCCCAGTTGATAAAGTCATAGAGAACTCCGAGAGCGACGTTTGCCCTCCGGCATTAAGTTCCCTGACCAACTTTTCCAATGATTCATTGTCGACGAACTCCTCATACGGAATTGATTTTATTTTTGGCTTTTTGGTTATTTCCATTCCAAAGCTCCTTTCCTCCAGGCATAAGCAAGACCCAGAACTAGAATAATAAAGAAGAAGAGAACACTGATAAGTCCCTGCGGTCCCATTTCACGCATGACCACCGCCCACGGAAACAGAAAAGCTGTTTCAACGTCGAACATCAGGAACAGAATAGCAAACAGGTAGTAACCTACACGGAACTGCATCCATGATTTACCACGTGTCGGTATACCACATTCGTAAGCTTCAAACTTCTGTACATTGTACGAACGGGGTGAAATAGCTCGTGAGAGGGCTATCACTACACCGACAAAAGCAAGCGCTGTCAGTAAAACAACAACTAAAAATGTAAAATTCATAATTCAATAGCTGTTTAGATTGAATATTATAGAAATCAACAACCGGCTTATCCACCCTCCGGGGGATGAAACCAACTGTAATATAAGTGACGGGCAAAAAGGCCGACTGTACTGTCGTCTAAACCACAATCTTTCTTAACCCATATATATAATAGGAGATAGGATCGTGGTAATAAGTAGGAGTGTGAAGCGATGCGGAATCGGGCGGACTTTGAAGTTTGTAATGCTCGCAGAAATAAGCAATCAGCAATAGCATACTTTTATCTGCCGGAACATGTGTAACGTCCGTATGGCTCATATCGCAGGATTGGGTAGAATAAAAGTTATAGAGACGTTCCAAAGCGTTGTGCACCGGACGGTCTTGGGACACATAGCACCTCTCCTGACGATAAGTCGGGGAAGAAACCTTGCAGATATTTTCTATTGCTCCATTTGTAGTGCAATGAATAAGCAAAGTCAGTACTAAAAGTAGTCCGAATTTTAAGCTTTGTTTCATCTTTCTCTTTTAACGGCTGCAAATATAGGACTAATATTTATACTTTTTGCAAAGTCCGGGTGGCAAAAAAGGTTTTTTTAGCACTCGACTTGATTTATATCAACTCCTTACTTAGTTTTTCTTCCAAAAATCGGAAGTGAAAAGCAACAGTACCGTAAATAATTCCAGACGTCCTAGAAGCATTAAGAAAGAAACCAGCCATTTGGCGGGAACAGGTAATGCGCTCCATGAGAAAGCTGGACCACATGTGCCGAGTCCCGGCCCCATATTACCCATGCTTGAGATAACAGTTCCGACCGATTCCAGAAAACCGACTCCCAAGCCCATCATAATAAGTATGCTGATAAGAGCAATCACTGCATACAAAAAGGTGAAAGCCAGTACTGTGGACTGGATGGAAGGGGAGATAACCTGCTTGTTAACACGTACCGGAAGCACGGCATTGGGGTGCAGGATATGTTTGAATTCATTTTTCACGACCTTAAACAGGATAACCATGCGGATACACTTGATACCACCTGTCGTACTGCCGGCACAGGCTCCGATAATCATCACGATGAGAAGACAGCCCCAAAGAATGGAAGGCCAGAGCATATAGTCGGCTGTGGCGAATCCCGTGGAAGTCTGCAATGAAATCACTTGGAAAAGTGATTTGCGGAATGCTTCTTCTGCTCCCATCGAAGATGTCTGGTAGAGCCAGGCAGCGATAAATAGAGTGAAGAAGGAAACGCATATGAAATAGAATTTCAGTTCCGCGTCATGGATAAACTTCTTTATCTTACCATTGAACATTAACAGTAACAGCGTGAAGTTGATCCCTGACATAAACATGAAAATAGAGATTACATAATCTATATAAGGAGAGTGATAGTATTCAATACTGGCCTGCTTGGTAGAGAAACCACCGGTACTGGTCGTTGTGAAAGCATGGCATATACTGTCGAAAACACTCATACCGCCAAATACTAACAACACGATGAGAGTTCCCGTCATTCCGGCATAAATACCCCAAATCCATTTGGCGGTAATGCCAATGCGGGGATGTACCTTGTCGTGAGTCGGGCCGCTGGCTTCTGCCGCAAATACCTGAATGCCACCGACACCGAAAATAGGCAGGACGGCAATGGTAAAGAATACAATTCCCAAACCGCCAATCCATTGTGTCATGGCACGCCAGAAAAGTATTCCGTGCGGCATTGATTCAATATTATTTAAGATAGTAGCGCCCGTACTGCTGAACCCCGACATGGTTTCGAAGAATGCATCGGTGACGCTTGGAATATATCCCCCTATATAATAAGGTAACATTCCGAAAAGAGAGAACGTGACCCATGCCACACTGACAATGACATATCCGTCACGACGGTTGAGTGATTTTTCCGCTCCTTTGCCGATGGCTAGCAATAGGATGCCTACGCTGGCTGCAATAGCCGATGAAATCAGGAAACTTTGAAAGTCACCCTCTTTGTAGAAAAGAGAGACACCGCCACAACATAGTAACATTGCTGTTTCTATGAGCAGCAGAAAACCCAGAATCCGGTATATCATCTTAGAGTTAATCATAAATAAATTCCTGCTACTTACTGTCTAATTAAAGAATTTCTCTATTTTTTTTATCATCATGCTCAGGCAGAATACGACCACATGGTCGCCCGGTTGAATCAGCGTATCACCGGTAACCAGTACTCCTTCTCCGTTACGAATCATACCACCGATAGTTGTTCCTTTCGGAAGTCCCAGGTCCTTGATCAGATGCTTTGTTATTTTTGCTCCGGCAGGTACGGTAAATTCTGCGACATCCGCATTGGCAAACGTCAGGCATTTCACATTGGACACGTCGGCATCCAGCATCATTTGATAAATATGGCTGGCGGCAATCATCTTCTTGTTGATGACCGTACCGATGTCAAGACTTTCCGCCATGCCGATATAGTCGATATTCTCCACTTCCGCCACAGTCTTTTTCACGCCCATGCGTTTGGCGGCAAGGCAGGCCAGTATATTGGTTTCGGAATTTCCGGTCAGGGCAACAAAGGCTTCGGTATTTTTCAGTCCTTCTTCGATAAGAAGATCCATGTCACGGCCGTCGCCATTGATAATCATTGTTTTGTCATCCAACAGTTCTGTCAATCGGTTGCAACGGTTGATGTCGTTATCTACGATTTTTACTTGCATATAGTCCGGCACATATTGCGCGGTACGGACTGCGATGCGGCTTCCGCCCATAATCATCACGTTGCGTACGTCGGCATAATCTTCCTTGCCGGCTATCTTGCGTATATAAGGAATATATTTGCGGGTGGTGGTGAAGTAAACGATATCATGCAGTTTTATTACATCGTCTCCACGCGGGATAATGGTTTCCGTTCCGCGTTTGATGGCTACTATGTGATAAGGGATATCCGGTGCGCCCAGTTCATAAAGAGGAATATTCAGTATTTCCGCTTTTTCGCGCATCTTTGTACCTATCAGTACGAGAGCTCCGCCACAGAATTCCCACCATTGGCGTACCCAGCTCATACGCATGGAGGATACGATTTCTTTGGCAGCCAACATCTCGGGATAGATTAACGAATCCACTCCCAGCTTTTGGAAGAACTCTTTATTTTTGGGCAGAAGATATTCATAGTTGTCGATACGTGCCACTGTCTTCTTGGCTCCCAGGTTGGTAGCCAGCATACAGGCAGTCATGTTGCGGCTTTCGTCCGGGTGACTGCGATAAACAGGTCGGCTTCTTTGACACCCACCTCTTTCAGACCGGAGATGGAAGAAGGAGAGGCGGCTACTGTCAGTAAGTCGAAGTTGGCGCTGAGAGCACTTAGTTTCTCCTCGTCATCATCCATCAAGATAATATCTTGCTTTTCGCGCGATAACAGTTTGGCCAGATGGGTGCCTACGTTGCCGGCACCGGCAATAATAATCTTCATGTCAATAGATAAATTCTTTTATTTTAGTCAGAATACCTTCCTCGTCCATGCCGCAGATATGGTAAAGTTCAGCTACTGAACCATGTTCCACAAATATATTGGGGATACCGATACGCTTCACTGTCGGCTTGTATTCGTTGTCCGCCATAAATTCAAGGACGGCACTACCCATACCACCTTTGACGATACCGTCTTCAATAGTCAGGATACGCTCGAATTTGCGGCCTATTTCATGTAATAACTCCTCGTCCAGCGGTTTCAGGAAACGCAAATCGTAATGAGCGATGGATTTGCCAAGCTCGGCTTCTGCCTGGGTGATGGCGCGGGCAGCCGTGTTTCCTATCGGTCCGATAGTGATAACCGCAAGGTCGTCACCGTCTTTCAACTTCCTTCCTTTCCCTACCGGGATTTCTTCCAACGGACATTTCCAGTCCACCAGCACGCCGCGTCCCCGTGGATAACGGATTACGAACGGGCCTTTGTCCGGCAGTTGCGCCGTGTACATCAACCGGCGTAACTCATGTTCGTCCATTGGCGAGGAAATGGTCAGATTGGGTATCGGACGCAGGCAAGCCATATCGAAAGCTCCGTGATGCGTAGGCCCGTCCTCGCCGACAAGTCCGGCACGGTCGAGACACAATACCACAGGAAGATTCTGTATCGCTACGTCATGGATGATATTATCATGTGCCCGTTGCAGAAAAGAAGAATAGATATTGCAGAACGGCAGCAATCCGTCTTTCGCCATACCACCGGAGAAAGTAACGGCATGTCCTTCGGCGATGCCGACATCAAATGCACGTTTCGGCATTTTCTCCATAAGGATATTCATCGAACAGCCGCTGGGCATGGCAGGAGTCACGCCGACAATGTTCGGATTGGCTTCGGCAAGTTCTACCAATGTATTTCCGAATACATCTTGAAAGAGAGGCGGCATTCCTTCCGTGTTGACAATGAAACGTTTGCCGGTGACAGGGTCGAACTTGCCCGGAGCATGCCATTCGGTAGCATGTTTTTCTGCCGGGGCGAACCCTTTTCCCTTTACAGTGTGCAAATGCAGGATTTTCGGTCCTTGCAAATCTTTAATATCATGCAGGACGCGGGCAAGATTCTTTACATCGTGCCCGTCTATCGGGCCGAAGTAACGGATATTCATTCCCTCGAAAATATTCTGTTGCTGTGCAGCCATCGATTTCAGGCTGTTGCCGAAACGTATCAGTGCCTTACGGCGTTCCTCATTCAGGATGCCAAGTTTGAACAACACCCGTGACATTCTGAAACGTAACTGGTTGTAACGGTTGGAAGTCGTCAGGTTGAAAAGATACTGTTTCATGCCGCCGACACTGCGGTCGATAGCCATATCGTTGTCATTCAGGATAATAAGCAGGTTGTTTGGTGTAGCAGATGCATTGTTCAGCCCTTCGAAAGCCAGCCCGCCACTCATGGAACCGTCACCGATGATAGCTACTACATGACGTTGGGAGTCTCCTTTCTGGGCGGCGGCGACAGCCATACCGAGAGCGGCGGAGATAGAATTTGAGGCGTGTCCGCACGTGAAAGTGTCGTATTCGCTCTCTTCCGGTGATGGAAAAGGGCGGATTCCGCCAAACTTCCGGTTGGTGGAAAAGGCTTCACGACGTCCCGTCAGAATCTTATGGCCGTATGCCTGATGTCCCACATCCCATACAATACGGTCATAGGGCGTATTGTAGATGTAGTGCAAGGCTACCGTCAGTTCCACTGTCCCCAAACTGGCGGCAAAATGTCCCGGATTGCAGCAGAGTTCTTTAATAATGTCTTGCCGCAGTTCATCGCATACTTCCGGCAGTTGCTCTACGTTTAGTTTTCGTAGGTCTTCGGGGTAATTAATAGCGTTTAGCAAGTTATATATCGGTTCACTATTCATGATTCGAGAAAATTTAGTGCAAAAGTACGAAAAGAAAGTATACTTTTGCATACGAAATGTAATAAAGTGATGGAAAATCGTATGAACTTTCAAACATCTGTGGAATTGCCCGGCGGACTTCCGTCTGTCAGCCATGCAGACCATATCCTTTTGATGGGGTCTTGTTTTGCCGAGAATATAGGTGCCTTGCTGATGGATGCCAAATTCCGGCTGGACCTGAATCCTTTCGGTATTCTTTATAATCCTTTATCTATCTTATCCGCTTTGCGGGAGATTGCAACGAAAAAGAAATATACAGAAGAAGACCTGTTTGTTTATAGAGGACTGTGGCACAGCCCGATGCATCACGGCTCTTTTTCCGCATCTGCTCCGGAAGATACATTACAGAATATCAACAGCCGCCTGCAGCAAGCCCACCGGACTATGCAGAAACTTGATTGGCTGATGCTGACTTTCGGTACGGCTTACGTCTATGAACAAAAAGAAACGGGAAAGGTTGTTGCCAATTGCCATAAACTGCCCGAAAATAACTTTAACCGCAGGCTTCTTCTTGTAGATGAAATAGTAGACGAATATACTTCATTGATTACCGGCCTGGCAGCCCGTAATCCGAATATGAAGATTCTGTTTACGGTAAGTCCTATCCGTCATATCCGCGACGGGATGCACGCCAACCAACTAAGTAAATCCACTTTATTACTCGCCATCGACCGCTTGCAGCAACTCTTCCCGCAACACGTCTTCTATTTCCCTTCCTATGAAATAGTATTGGACGAATTGCGTGATTACCGTTTTTATGCGGACGATATGCTGCATCCGTCTCCATTGGCAATCCGTTACTTGTGGGAACGCTTCTCCGAAACATTCTTTTCTGCTGAGACAAAGCAGATTATGAAAGAAGTCGAAGACATCCGGCGCGATCTGGCTCATAAACCCTTTCATCCCGGTTCAGTGGCGTATCAACGCTTTTAGGACAAATAGTGTTAAAAATAGAACGACTTATCGGAAAATACCCGTACTTAGATTTTCAAAAAGAAACAGAACTATGTCATATGCGATTAAATCCATAGCCCAAAGTATCGGTGCCCGCCGTGTGGGCGACTACGAGGCGACTATTGATTGGCTGTTAACAGACAGCCGTTCTCTGAGTTTTCCTGAAGAAACTCTTTTTTTTGCTTTAGCTACCAAACGAAATAGTGGCGCACGCTATATCCCTGATTTGTATGACAGGGGAGTCCGTAATTTTGTTGTCTCCGAAGAAGACTTTAAACAAATTGAGAATGGAAAATGGAGAGTGGAGAAATCTGTGCAGCATGATGGTGCGCAGCCAATCCTCAATTCTCAATTCTCCACTCTCAACTTCCTCATTGTCCCCAATCCCTTGAAAGCTTTGCAGAAACTGGCCGAAGTGCATCGTGAGAATTTCAAAATACCCGTAATAGGTATTACCGGCAGCAATGGAAAGACGATTGTGAAAGAATGGCTGCATCAGTTGCTCAGTCCGGATCGTTGTATCGTCCGTTCTCCGCGCAGCTATAATTCTCAGATTGGTGTTCCGCTCTCTGTATGGCAACTGGATGAGGAAGCGGAATTGGGAATCTTCGAAGCAGGCATCTCCGAAATGGGAGAGATGGGAGCCTTGAAGCGAATGATAAAGCCCACTATCGGTATTCTGACAAATATCGGCGGTGCCCATCAGGAGAATTTCTTCTCATTGCAGGAAAAGTGCATGGAGAAACTGACACTTTTCAAAGACTGTGATGTCGTAATCTACAACGGTGATAATGAGCTAATCAGCAATTGCGTTGCAAAATCAATGCTGACAGCCCGTGAAATTGCCTGGAGCCGTACCGACATCGAACGTCCGCTACATATCAGTCGCGTGACAAAGAAGGAAGACCACACTGTTATTTCCTACCGTTATCTGGATATGGATAATACTTTCTGTATTCCTTTTATCGACGATGCTTCCATAGAAAATGCGCTGAACTGCCTGGCAGCCTGTCTCTATCTGATGACTCCTGCCGACCAGATTACAGAACGAATGGCACGTCTCGAACCGATTGCCATGCACCTGGAAGTAAAAGAAGGAAAGAATAACTGTGTCTTGATAAACGATAGTTATAATTCAGATCTGGCATCTCTGGATATCGCTCTTGACTTTCTTGTCCGCCGTTCCGAAAAGAAAGGATTGAACCGGACGCTTATCCTGTCGGATATACTGGAAACCGGACAAAGCACGGCAACGCTCTACCGGCGTGTAGCCCAACTAGTTCAAAGTCGTGGAATCAATAAACTGATTGGTGTAGGACCGGAGATTTCTTCGTGTGCCGCCCGGTTTAATGATGATATCGAACGCTATTTCTTCCCAAATACCGAAGCCCTTCTGGCGTCAGACATACTTAAATCCCTTCATCGGAAGTCATTCTGATAAAAGGTTCGCGTATATTCAACTTCGACAGAGTATCCGAAGCACTGGAATTGAAAGTGCATGAAACCATCCTTGAAGTAAACCTGCATGCGATGGTTGAAAATCTGAACCACTACCGTTCCATGCTCCGCCATCCCGAGACGAAGATGATATGTATGGTGAAAGCCTCTGCTTACGGAGCCGGTTCGTATGAAATTGCCAAGACTTTGCAGGAGCATCATGTCGATTATCTGGCAGTGGCCGTTGCCGACGAAGGTTCCGAACTTCGCAAAGCGGGCATCACTTCCTCTATCATGATTATGGATCCGGAACTTACGGCATTCAAGACCATGTTCGACTATAAACTGGAACCGGAAGTTTATAATTTCCATCTGCTCGATGCACTTATCAAAGCTGCCGAAAAAGAAGGAATCACCAACTTCCCGATTCATGTAAAACTGGATACGGGGATGCACCGTCTTGGTTTTGCCATCGAAGATATACCTTTGCTTATCCGTCGTCTGAAGAATCAGAACGCGGTGATTCCCCGTTCGGTATTCTCTCATTTTGTAGGAAGCGATTCTCCTCAGTTCGATGCCTTTACCCGCCAGCAGATAGAGCTGTTTGAAAAAGGTTCGCAGGAATTGCAGGCCGCTTTCTCTCATAAGATTCTCCGTCATATCTGCAATACGGCGGGAATTGAACGTTTCCCCGGTGCGCAGTTTGATATGGTGCGCTTGGGAATCGGGCTTTATGGAGTCAGCCCGATAGACAATTCGATTATACATAATGTAAGTACCCTCAAGACAACGATACTTCAGATACGTGATGTGCCCGAAGAAGATACGGTAGGGTATAGCCGGATGGGGCATCTGGTGCGTCCTTCACGTATCGCCGCCATTCCTATCGGTTATGCCGACGGACTGAACCGCCACTTGGGACGGGGAAATGCCTATTGCCTGGTGAACGGAAAGAAAGCGCCTTATGTGGGCAATATCTGTATGGACGTCTGTATGATAGACGTGACCGACATCGACTGCCGCGAAGGTGACCAGGCGATTATTTTCGGTGACGACCTGCCGATAACGGTTCTCTCCGACAAGTTGGATACGATTCCTTACGAAGTCCTTACCAGCATTTCGACGCGGGTGAAACGGGTCTATTACCAGGAATAAGGTCTAGCGATAAGCGAAAACAGAAAGACCGGCAAACGATAATCCGTTAATGATAAACGGTGGACAGCAAACGGTAAATGATGAATGAAAGTGAACTAACATAAATAATTCATCGTTTACCGTTTACAGTTTGCCGTTTTTCTTTATATTTGCACCAACTAATAAAAACCTCTTTATCAGATAAACGTATGACAAACTTATTATTATTAGGTTTCTTGCCTAGTGGTTCCGAGTGGATTATTATTGCTTTGGTTATTCTCCTGCTTTTTGGCGGAAAGAAAATTCCTGAACTGATGCGTGGTTTGGGCAAAGGCGTGAAGAGCTTCAAGGATGGGGTGAACGATGCCAAAGAAGAAATAAACAAGGCGAAAGAAGACTTGGACAAACCGGCGGACTCAAGTAAGTAAAAGTAAGTACGAATGGCAGAAATGACCTTTTGGGATCATTTGGATGAACTGCGCAAGGTACTTTTTCGGGTGATCGGAGTCTGGTTTGTATTGGCAGTAGGTTATTTTATTGCTATGCCCTATCTCTTTGATCATGTGATTTTGGCGCCATGCCATAATGATTTCATATTCTACGATTTATTACGTCATATCGGACAGATATTCGACCTGACCGATGACTTTTTCACACAAGAATTTCAGGTGAAGCTGGTCAATATAAATTTGGCCGCTCCTTTCTTTATACATATGTCGACAGCTTTTTGGATGTCGGTTGTGACGGCTATGCCTTATCTTTTCTTTGAAGTGTGGCGATTTATCGGCCCCGCTCTTTATCCCAACGAAAAGAAAGGAGTGCGCAAGGCATTAACCATCGGAACAGTGATGTTCTTCATCGGTGTCTTGCTGGGGTATTTTATGGTTTATCCGTTAACTCTCCGTTTCCTTTCCACTTATCAGCTAAGTTCGGAAGTGGAGAACATCCTGTCACTCAATTCCTATATTGACAATTTCATGATGCTGATTCTCTGCATGGGGCTGGCCTTTGAACTGCCATTGGTGACGTGGCTGCTTTCATTGCTGGGAATAGTCAATAAGTCCTTTTTGCGGAAATACCGTCGCCATGCCGTTGTTGTCATTGTGATAGCAGCCGCCATAATCACTCCGACGGGCGATCCGTTCACGTTGAGCGTCGTTGCTATTCCGCTTTATCTGCTCTACGAAATGAGCATTCTGATGATAAAGGACAAGAAAAACACAGAAGAAGAGATTGAAGATGAAGTTGCCCTGTCGGAAGAGTGAAGCGATAGAATCTTATGAGTTACTTTTAGCTGTCTGTCGGGCGGATGATTCGTATCTGGCGGTCGGGTACAAGCAGATGCGGGATTTGTTGGAAAGGTTCTGCCGCTTTTATATGCACAATGAAAGCCTGCAGATGACCGACCTTTCTGCGCGGATTAGTTTTGTAGCTGCCAAAGTTGGGCTTTCTGTTGTGGAACAGAACAGGCTGCATACTTTCCGGTTGACTTCGAATGCCATTCTGAACCGTAAACAGGAACCGGTGAGGGAGCATCTTTTGCGGGATGCAAAAACAATAGCTTTCTTTATCCGCAAACTTTCCGGAGAAGACATACCGGAAGAACTGTACCGGTTGTTTCCGAAAGCGGATGCTACTTACTTGGTTGCTCCCCCCGCCCGTGAACGGGTGCAACGGATGCGCGTATGCTTTCAGTATGCGGATGAACAGTATTTGTATGTGACCCCGTTGGATGAAGTGTCGGAGAAACCTTATCTTGTCCGCTATAATATACCTCAAATTAACGAAGAATTTGCAGAAACGTGCAAACTGCTTTGGCGTCATGCCCAACTCAACTTGCTGGATACCGCAATTGATGAAGCAGGAATACTGACCCCCTCGTTTATTGTTCTCGAACCGGATTACCTGATTGACATCAGTTCCCTTGCCGAGTGTTTCCGCGACTACGGGCATCATCCGGCAAATTATTACCTCTCCCGTCTTCAGCCGATTGAGAATGCGCGTCCCCTGTTGCTGGGAAATATAGCCAATCTTTTTCTCGATGAATGGATTCACGCGCAGGACGAAGACATTGACTACCGGACTTGTATGCAAAAAGCCTTCCGGCGCTATCCTATCGAGTTGGCAGCCTGTCCCGATTTGCGGGACAGGGAGAAGGAACGCCAATTCTTTGACGACTGCAAACTGCACTTTGAGCATATTCGCGAAACGGTGAATGATACTTTTCATGCCGCCGGATACGAACTCGATAAAACAGACGCAGTGCTCGAACCCTCTTATATCTGCGAGGCACTCGGCCTGCAAGGGCGTCTCGACTATATGCAACGGGATATGTCTTCCTTCATAGAAATGAAGTCGGGCAAAGCCGACGAGTACGCCATCCGTGGCAAAGTAGAACCCAAGGAGAACAATAAAGTGCAGATGCTTCTCTATCAGGCTGTTCTTCAATACTCTATGGGGATGGACCACCGGAAGGTAAAAGCCTATCTGCTCTATACCCGTTACCCGCTTCTCTATCCGTCCCGTCCTTCCTGGGCAATGATGCGCCGGGTGATTGACTTGCGCAACCGGATTGTTGCCAATGAATATGGTATTCAATTACGGAACAGCCTGGAATATACGGAACAGAAACTGGAAGAAATCAACGCCGCCACCTTGAATGAACGGGGGCTGAAAGGACGCTTTTGGGAAACCTGGCTGCGCCCGTCTATCGACAGCTTCCAAGAGAAATTGAAAGCTCTTTCGCCACTGGAGAAAAAATATTTCTATGCCGTATATAACTTCCTTACCAAAGAACTTTATACTTCCAAGTCCGGAGATGTAGACTATGAAGGACGCACGGGAGCCGCTTCTTTATGGCTTTCCACATTGGCCGAGAAGTGTGAGGCAGGGGAGATTATCTATGATTTGAGAATAAAGGAAAATCATGCTGCTGATGAGTATAAAGCTCATTTGCTGCTGATACGCTCACGAAATTGTGAATCTTCGCAAGAATTGCCACAAGAGATTTCGCAAAAAGAAAGTATAGACGACGGAATACAAAACGTACTTCCCAACTTCCGTCAGGGCGATGCCATCATCCTCTATGAACGCAACCATCCGACGGATAACGTAACCAATAAAATGGTATTCAAGGGAAATATCGAGTCCCTGGCAGATAATGAAATCGGTATCCGCCTGCGCTCTACGCAGCAGAACCCTTCCGTGCTTCCTGCAGAAAGTCTTTATGCCATAGAGCACGATACGATGGACACTACCTTTCGTTCCATGTATCAGGGATTATATGCTTATCTCTCTGCTACACAGGACCGCCGTGACTTATTACTTTCGCAACGTCCGCCGAAGTTTGATGAATCGTTGGATACCCTTATCTCCCGGGCAGAAGACGATTTTACCCGTGTTGCGCTGAAGGCCAAAGCCGCACAGGATTATTTCCTTCTCGTCGGTCCGCCGGGAACGGGCAAGACTTCCTGCGCACTAAAGAAAATGGTAGAGACGTTCCACGCCGACAAGGATACTCAGATTCTGTTGCTTTCATATACCAACCGTGCCGTTGATGAGATATGCAAGTCATTGGCTTCTATCCGCCCGGTTGTCGATTTTATCCGTGTCGGAAGCGAATTATCGTGTGACGAGAACTACCGCGACCATCTGATAGAAAACGAACTGTCGTCCTGCAACCGTCGTTCGGAAGTTTACGAACGTATCCGGAATTGCCGCATTATTGTGGGAACAGTCGCTGCTATTTCCGGCAAACCGGAACTATTCCGTCTGAAACATTTCAATGTATCCATCATAGATGAGGCTACCCAGATACTCGAACCGCAATTATTAGGTATTCTTTGTGCCCGTGGCGAAGATGACCGGAACGCTATTGATAAGTTTATCCTGAATGGCGACCATAACCAGCTTCCTCCCGATGTGCTGCAAAATACGGAGCAATCTGCTATCTATGATGAAGCGTTACTGTCGATTGGGCTGGCAAACCTGAAAGACTCGCTGTTCGAACGTCTTTACCGGAATTGTTCTTCTGGCAACGGCAGCGTGTCGCCCGTTATTGCCGGCAGCGCGTCATCCGTTATTGCCGGTAACGCATCGTCGGCTACTGGTCGTTCATTCGATATGCTTTGCCGTCAAGGGCGTATGCATCCCGAAGTTGCCTTGTTTGCCAACCGTGCTTTCTATGGCGGGCGTCTGATTCCCGTCGGATTACCTCACCAACTGGAGGATTCCGAACATATTTCCCGTGTCGCTTTTTATCCTTCCGTGCCGGAACAGGCAGGAACGTCTGTCAAGATAAACTCTTCGGAAGCCCGGATTGTTGCCGCTCTGGCTGTCCGTATTTACGAAAGTAATCAGAAGAGTTTTGACGAATCCCGCACGTTAGGAATCATAACTCCCTACCGGAGTCAGATTGCTCTTATTAAAAAAGAAATAGAAACATTGGGTATTCCGGTACTCAACCGGATATTGGTAGATACTGTCGAGCGTTTTCAAGGCAGCGAACGGGATGTTATTATCTATTCCTGTTGCATTAATAGTTATTATCAGTTAAAATTTGTCTCTAATTTAACAGAAGAGGATGGGGTACTGATAGACCGGAAACTGAACGTAGCCCTTACCCGTGCACGAAAACAGATGTTTATAACGGGTGTACCAAAGTTCTTGGAATCTAGTCCGCTTTACCAAAGTTTATTAAAATTAATAGAGAATAGGGGGTAATTCGCTAATTTTTGCAGATGTTAGTTTTTATTCTCTCTTTATGCGATTCATTAACACCTCTATAATGAACAAACGCCTATATTTGCAGCACGTTTTTTTCATAGAGATTTAGATTTAAGGTTAGAAGAATTGTGGAAGTCGTGAGACTTCCCTTTTTTTCATCTTAACGTTTACTATTCTTCATTATTGGAATGCAAAGACACTGCTTTTTTAGTATGTCAATTTCATTTAATAGTTGCAGGATGATGATGCAGAGTAAGTAAACCTAAAAAGCCTTCTTCGTGAGAAGAGGCTTTTTTGTTTTTTTTCATTGAAAGAATTATTTGTAATTAATAGAGGGCGGCTCGTGATGAGTCGCCCTCTTGCATTGTTATAATATAATATTGAGATTGGATTGCTTAGTCCAATACGATAGGTTTGTACTTCGGTACTAATGCCTTCATGATTACCCAGCCCACCAGATAAGCTACGGCGCAGATACAGAACATGATGAAATATCCGGCAGGTTTGCCTTCAAATCCCATAAATGTCATGTGCGTTTCGTCAGCGTGAACAAACAGCAGACCAGCGCCGAACTGCATCAGCATAGAACCTACGCCACCCGCCATACCGCCGATACCTGTAATACTTGCAATCGCCGTTTTCGGGAACATATCACCTACGGTAGAGAAAATGTTAGCCGACCATGACTGGTGGGCAGCACCACCGATACCGATTAGGATAACAGGGAACCACGGAGAGAACGTACCCAACGGTTGCGCCAACAATACTACCAACGGGAAAAACGCGAAAATCAACATCGCCTTCATACGTGCGGCATACGGATTCATACCTGTCTTATTGATAAAGATAGTCGGAAGTTTACCACCATAGATAGACAACATAGTCACGGCGTAAAGCGTGAAAATCAGTGCCATCCCCAGTCCGTCGGAAGTCTTGATGTCGAACTGGGTGTTCAGGTAAGACGGAGTCCAGAACAGGAAGAACCACCATACACCGTCCGTCATGAACTTACCGGCAGCGAAAGCCCATGTCTGCTTGTAAGTGAAGCATTGAAGGAAGCTCATCTTCTTCTCATCTTTCTCTTCAACAGCTACAGGAGCGGCACCTGCCTCGTATTTATCCTGTTCGATATAATCCAATTCGGCTTTGTTGACGTGCTTGCTCTTCGACGGAGCATCATACATGAATATCCACATACCCATCCAGACGAAGCCGAGGGCACCGATAACGATAAACGCCATTTCCCATCCCCATGCTTTCGCAATCAGCGGGATAGAAACCGGGGCAATCAAGGCACCGATAGAAGCGCCGGCGTTGAAGATGGAAGTAGCGTAAGCGCGGTCTTTCTTGGGGAAGTATTCCGCCGTTACTTTGATGGCAGCCGGGAAGTTACCCGCTTCACCGAGAGCCAGGATACAGCGTGCGGCAAGGAAGCAGTACATACTTACGGTAGCCAGCACCACCACTACGTCACCCGTAGCAGCCATCAGTTCGGCTGCGCTGTGCATACCTACATACTGTTCGGTCACGATTCCGCAAAGTGCGTGCATACAAGCACCTGCCGACCATACGCCGATTGCCCAGAGGTACCCTTTCTTCGTACCCATCCAGTCGATAAATCGGCCGGCAAACAACATACATATTGCATATACAATAGAAAAAACGGAAGTAATCGTACCGTAGTGAACTTCGTTCCAATGAAATTCCGGTTTAATAAACTCATCCCAGGTAAGGGAAAGCACTTGGCGGTCGAGATAGTTAACTGTAGTAGCAAAGAATAGCATAGCACAGATAGTCCATCTGTAGTTTGTCATTTTCTCGCCTGTTTTTTGAAATGCATTCATGATAATGGATTTAAATAGATTTTGATTCGTTGACAAAGGTCGGGATTTCGACTGGATTTTATTTGTAAAAATTGGTCGAATTCATGTATTATTCGTTACATTATATATGCTATTTGTTTCAAAGGGCATATTCATCGCCTCATGACACAAATAGTATGTGATTTCGGGGGGTGTGTCGGAATGCATAAAACCCGGAAAACTTCATCCCTTCTCTCCGGCGGGAGGAAAGGATGAAGTTTCTCGGATTTTATATATGTAATGCAGAGCCGCGCAACGATTAGCGCATTTCTGTATATTTGAGCTTGTCCATGTCTCCGTAGTCGAGGTTTTCACCAGCCATACCCCAGATGAACATGTAGTTGCTTGTTCCGGCAGCAGCGTGGATAGACCATTCCGGTGACATGATAGCCTGTTCGTTCTGCATCCATACGATGCGTTCTTCCTGAGGTTCGCCCATGAAATGACAGATGGCGTTGTCGGCAGGCACGTTGAAATAGAAGTAGGCTTCTACGCGACGGCTGTGAGTATGAGCCGGCATTGTGTTCCATACGCTACCCGGTTTCAGTTCTGTCAATCCCATCTGCAACTGGCAAGGACCTTCTTCAAGTACGTTGTTCACAATCAACTGGTTGATAACGCGGTCGTTGCTTTCTTCCATCTTTCCTGCTGCGAAAGAGTTGGCTTTCAAAGAACCTTTGCGTCCGTCGATAGTAATCAACTGAGTCTTGTATTCTTTGTGAGCAGTAGCGGAGTTGATATAGAACTTGGCAGGATTGCTTGAATCCTTGCTCTTGAAAGTCACTTTCTGCTTGCCTCTACCTACGTACAGGGCATCCTTGAATTTCAGCGTATATTCTTTGCCGTCAACGGTTACGATACCTTCGCCACCAATGTTGATGACACCCAGCTCGCGGCGTTCCAGGAAGAATTTAGCTTTCAGCGGGTCGATAGTTTCCAATACCAGTTCCTTAGTGGTAGGAACAGCGCCACCGAAGATAAGGCGGTCATACATGGAATAAGTAAGGTTGATTTCGTTCGGAGCCATTACTTTTTCCATCAGGAAGCTACTACGCAGGCGGTTTGTATCATACGTTTTCACGTCTTGCGGACTGCAAGCCACTTGCATCTTGTAATTCACCTGGGCAGAAGCAGACATGGCTGCGATACCCAACATCATTGCAATTGCTAATTTTTTCATCTTTCGAATTTTTATTTGGATTATATATTATATACTACTTATTATCAGTTCTGTTTTTTCGACTTATTCCTTATTACTGTCCAATGCATTTTTAGCATCGTTTCTGGTCATGCGGATACGGTTGTAGATTGCCATTCCGAGTGCGAGTGCCACGAGGATGGCAGGGCCGATAATCTTCAGGCTGTAAGTCAGGTGGAAGATACCCCAGCAGAAAAGGCTGGAAGCAAAGTCGAGCGCGCCGCCTTCAAAACCTGCGGGAATATTCACTGTCGGGTCGCCCGTAGCGGCAAACACGTCTTTTGCAGCCAGTGTGAAGTAACCTGCAAGTCCCGTCACGAAATACAGACCGACTGTCAAGGCTACCAGACCGATAATGAATGATTTCACTACGTTACCTTTCGTAATGGGCAGAATCATCGGGAACAAGTAGAACATACCTGCCAGAGAGGCCAGCGGTAAGAAACGGTTGCCCGGAAGGATTACCGCGAGGAAGATAGTGACAGGAATCAAAAGCAGTGAAACCACCAGCGTAGTCGGATGACCGATTACCAATGCAGGGCTCATACCGATGCTCAGACCTGTGTTGCTCTTGTATTTTTTAGCGATAAGCTCGCGGGTAGCGTCAGAGATAGGTTTCAGACCTTCGATGAAAAGGCTTGTGATACGGGGAATCAATTCCATTACCGCACCCATCTTGATGCCCAGTCCTAAGATACTGGGAATATTGTCTACCACTTCCTGCCAGCTTCCGCAGCCCAATATTCCGATACCGCAACCGATTACGATACCCAGGAACAGCGGCTCACCCATCAGGCCGAATTTCTTCTTCATACCTTCCGAGTCAATATTCAACTTGTCGAATCCGGGAATCATATCGAGCAGTTTGTTGATAACGATAGCAAACGGAACAAAACTTTGGCAGAACGGTTGTGGAATGGAGATACCGTCCATTTTATCATAGAACTTCTGGAAAGCGGGAGCAGTCATGTCAGCCATTACCAGTGTGATGATATAGCAGATGATAGCAGCGAAGAATCCCCAAAGGATACTGTCGGAAGCAAAGTAGACAATCGCTCCGATAAATGCGAAGTGCCAGTAGTTCCAAAGGTCGATGTTGACAGTGCGTGTTGTTTTAGTAAGCAGCATAATCAAGTTGACACCCAGACAAACCGGGATGATAAAGGCACCGACAGATGTGTTGTAGGCTACTGCTGCCGCAGACGGCCAACCCATGTCGAAAATACCCAGCTCCAATCCGTAGATTTCTACCATTTTACTCAGTGCAGGACCCAAGCTGCTGGTAAGCAACGCTGTGACTACCGACAAACCGACGAAACCGACACCGACTAATAAACCGCTTTTCAGCGCTTTGGCTAATTTAATACCGATACATACTCCTAAAATTGTGAAAATGACCGGCATCATCACTGCCGCTCCAAGACCGATAATGTACTTGAATACTTCTTCCATTCTGTTCTATTTTTTCTCTGTTTTAAATGATAAATTACTGTGTTTCCCCCAGAGGGTATTAGTTGTAAACCGTGCCAAAAGTACGACCTTTTCCGCTTTCTTCCAAGACGAAACAATTAATTTATCAGATATTACGTCAAAAATGGACATTTTTGACGTTTACGTGCACAAAATTAGTCGTTTCCGTGCACGAAAAACAAAAAATGCACCTACTTGATTAAAAAATCCCACTGGCTTTAACGGAAAAACACTACTTTCGTACCGTGAAAGACTCGTATGTTTAATCCTTAAAATGACAAACCATGAGACGAACCTCTTTTTATAATTTTTTTATATTGGCTCTACTGGTCGCAATCGCCCTTCCGGCATCCTCTCAGCAGGTAGACAGCAAGCTGCCCTGGTCTGTACGGATGACTGAATCGGAGATAATCCGTTATCCCGAATCCTGGCAGCTCGACTTCCAGCCGAAGTTGAAGTGGGATTATTGCCACGGACTGGAACTGGGAGCCATGCTCGACGTTTACGACACTTACGGCGACAAGAAAATTCGCGATTACGCCATCGCCTACGCAGATACAATGGTTCATGAAGACGGAACGATTACCGCTTATAAATTAACCGATTACAGTCTCGACCGCATCAACTCCGGAAAGATTCTTTTCCGTATCTATGAGCAGACGAAGAATCCCAAATATAAAGCGCTCGATTTGCTTTACAGCCAGTTCGAAGGACAGCCGCGCAATGAGGACGGCGGCTTCTGGCACAAGAAGATTTATCCGCATCAGATGTGGCTGGACGGACTTTACATGGGGACTCCTTTCTATGCGGAATATGCGTTCCGCAACAATCTTCCGCAGGATTATGCAGACGTAATCAATCAATTTGTTACCTGTGCCCGTCATACGTACGATCCGAAAAACGGTCTGTACCGTCATGCTGCCGATGTAAGCCGCACCGAGCGTTGGGCAGATCCGGTGACCGGACAGTCCAAACACAGTTGGGGACGTGCTATGGGATGGTATGCCATGGCATTGGTAGATGCCTTGGAGTTTATTCCGAAGCATGAAGCCGGAAGGGATTCCCTGCTCGCTATTCTAGATAACATTGCCGTTCAGGTGAAGAAACTGCAAGACCCGAAGACCGGAGCATGGTATCAAGTGCTCGACAAGAGTGGTGAGAAGGGAAATTATCTTGAGTCATCCTGTTCCGCCATGTTTGTTTATTCCTTATTCAAGGCAGTCCGTCTGGGATATATTGATAAGTCTTACCTTGATGTGGCGCTGAAAGGGTACAAAGGTTTCCTGAAAAACTTTATCGAAGTGGATAAGGATGGATTGGTGACCATCACCAAGGCCTGTGCCGTAGCCGGACTGGGTGGAAAGGTCTACCGTTCCGGAGATTATGAGTATTATATCAACGAAACTATCCGCAATAACGACCCCAAAGCAGTGGGGCCTTTTATCATGGCGAGCTTGGAGTATGAACGTTTACAAAAATAATTTCTATCGATGAAAAGGGCATTTTTTAAAGGAATGATGTTGTTTCTACTGTTGAGTGCAGGGGGGACATCGGTCTATTCGCAGCAACAGCAACGCAAAGATACGTTGGTCGTGACACGTGACGGCACAGGAGATTACCGTACTGTTCAGGAAGCAGTGGAAGCCGTCCGCGCTTTTATGGACTACACGGTGACTATTTATATCAAGAATGGCACGTACAAAGAAAAACTGGTGATTCCCTCTTGGGTGAAAAACGTGCAATTGGTAGGCGAGAGTGAAGAAAAGACGATTATCACGTACGATGACCATGCTAATATCAACAAAATGGGAACATTCCGCACTTATACCGTCAAGGTGGAAGGCAATGACATCACTTTCAAGAACTTGACGGTTGAGAATAATGCGGCTCCTTTGGGGCAGGCAGTGGCCCTTCATACCGAAGGCGACCGGCTGATGTTCGTCAATTGCCGTTTCCTCGGCAATCAGGATACTGTCTATACCGGTTCGGAAGGAGCCCGTCTTTTATTCACCAACTGCTATATAGAAGGTACTACCGACTTTATATTCGGTCCTTCTACGGCACTTTTGAATATTGCGAACTGCATAGCAAACGTGATTCGTATATCACCGCCGCTTCGACTCCTCAAAATGAAGAGTTCGGCTATGTCTTCAAAAACTGTAAACTGACCGCTGCTCCGGGAGTGAAAAAGGTGTATTTAGGTCGCCCCTGGCGTCCTTACGCCGCTACGGTGTTTATTAATTGTGAGTTTGGCAGTCATATCCGCCCCGAAGGATGGCATAACTGGAAGAATCCGGAGAATGAAAAGACAGCCCGTTATGCCTAATTTGGAAATACTGGCGAAGGTGCAGGTACATCGGGACGTGTCGGATGGGGAAAACAACTCACAAAAAAGGAAGCATTGAGGTACACACCGGAGAATATCTTTAAAGAAAACAGTAACTGGTATCCTTATAAGTAGAAATAAATAAGGTTACCGACTGCTTATGTAGCTTGAACTTTCCAGTAGCTAAGCACGAAACTCCTGTTTCTAGGCACAGAACTCCCGTTTCCAGGCTGGGAACTGCAGTTTCCCTACGTGGATACTCGCGTTTCTCTACGTGGATACTTGCGTTTCCCTACGTGGAAACCGGAATTTCTCTACGTGGAAACTGAATTGGATGCGTGCAAAACAGGCGGACGTGCAGTGTTGCAGATAAACATCTGCAACGGTATCTGCAACAGGTATCTGCAACACTGCAATGGGTTGATAGCAAGTGAGATATAAGCAAAATGTTGCAGATGGCAGATAAAAATGAAAAATAAAACTCATAGAAGGTATGAAGAATATGAAAACACTCAGGGCTAAAATGCTGGGATTACTGGCGGTTGCCTTTGTTCTTTGTTCTGCATTTCGTGCGGACAAACCTGTCGTAACTATCTTTATGATAGGGGATTCGACTATGGCAAACAAGAAGTTGGACGGCGGAAATCCTGAGCGTGGCTGGGGAATGGTACTTCCCGGATTCTTCTCCGAAGACATAAAAATAGACAATCATGCCGCCAACGGACGCAGTTCCAAGAGTTTTATTACCGAAGGACGTTGGGCAAAAGTCATCTCCAAAGTGAAAAAAGGCGATTATGTCTTTATCCAGTTCGGACATAACGATGAAAAAGCGGACTCTACCCGTCACACCGAGCCGGGAACTACTTTCGACGACAATCTCCGTCGTTATGTAAACGAAACCCGTGCGAAAGGCGGTATCCCCGTATTGTTCAATTCCATCGTCCGTCGTAACTTCGTCCAACCGCAAGATGCTTCCATCACTAAAGATGTCCGCCGGACACCGGGGGAAAAAGAGCAACCCAAAGAAGGAACGGTCTTGTTCGATACTCATGGTGCTTATCTGGATTCTCCCCGTAATGTTGCGAAAGAACTCGGAGTTGTGTTTGTTGATATGAATAAAATCACTCATGACCTGGTGCAAGAGCTTGGACCGGTAGAATCGAAAAAACTGTTTATGTTTGTCGCTCCCAATCAGGTTCCGGCTTTCCCGAAAGGCCGCGAAGACAATACTCATTTGAATGTCTACGGAGCGCGAATCATCGCAGGTTTGGCTGTTGATGCCATCGGCAGGGAAATCCCCGAATTGGCAAAATATATCCGTCATTACGAATATGTGGTAGCCCAAGACGGCAGCGGTGATTTCTTTACCGTGCAGGAAGCAATCAATGCCGTCCCCGACTTCCGTAAAAATATCCGTACCACGATTCTGGTCCGCAAAGGCACTTACAAAGAAAAGATTATCATCCCTGAAAGCAAGATTAATATCTCCTTGATAGGAGAGGATGGCGCAGTACTGACTAATGACGATTTCGCCAATAAGAAAAACGTATTCGGTGAAAACATGGGAACTTCCGGTTCGTCCGGTTGCTATATCTATGCTCCGGACTTTTATGCCGAGAATATCACATTCGAAAACTCATCCGGTCCCGTAGGGCAAGCCGTTGCCTGCTTTGTTTCTGCCGACCGTGCATATTTCAAGAATTGCCGCTTCTTAGGTTTTCAGGATACCCTCTACACTTACAGCAAACAAAGCCGCCAATATTACGAGGACTGCTACATCGAAGGAACCGTCGATTTTATCTTCGGCTGGTCTACTGCTGTGTTCAACCGTTGCCATATTCACAGCAAGCGTGACGGCTATGTGACTGCTCCTTCTACCGACAAAGGGAAAAAGTACGGTTACGTCTTTTACGACTGCAAGCTCACCGCAGAACCGGAAGCTACAAAAGTATATCTTTCCCGTCCCTGGCGTCCGTATGCTCAGGCTGTATTTATCCGTTGCGAACTGGGAAAACACATTCTTCCCGAAGGTTGGAATAACTGGGGTAAAAAGGAGAACGAGAAAACTGCCTTTTACGCCGAATATGAGAGCCGTGGCGAGGGAGCCAATCCAAAAGCGCGTGCTGCTTTCGCCCGTCAGTTGAAGAATCTGAAGGGATATGAGATAAAAACAGTTCTGGCAGGGGATGATGGTTGGAATCCTGCGGAAGATGGAAATAAGTTGCTGGATGTAAAACGTTGACTGTACCCGAAAGGATATTATTTTCTATTGCTTTTTTTCTTTAAGTGTGGGTTTTATCGGATACACACTTGCGGAAGTTGTCACGAAACTTTTGAATAAAGGAAGAAACCATTCGCCTTTGGATAGAATTGGAAAAATTTGAAGGAACTCGTAAAAGAGGGGACGAAGTTTTGGTAGACGGTAAGATACTTGAAGAATATTTGATTTGGCGAAAGACATGTCGGATTTCGGCAGATTATCTGGACGATTTGGAAATGTTTAGTTATAATCAGACTGCAATGAACAAAATATATCATGAAGTCATCAAATTGCAGGAAATACAAATCAATCAACAACAAGAAAGGATTAACGAATTAGAAAAGATGTCGGAAGTGATTGATGTAGAACTGGAGCGGGTTCATGCCATTGAGAGAGTAATCATTTCAAACTTGGACGAGTCGCTGGCATCCCGAATAACTGACTGGGTAGTACGGGGATGGAGAAGGCGCTTCTCATCTAAGTAATCTCCTCCGATTCTGTTAAATAGCTGATAAAGATAATGCCAAACTATTGTTATTTTCTTATATTTGTCCGTTCGTTATAAGCACCATTAATTATTAAGGGCATAATCGATGATGAAAAGAATCTTATATCTGGCTATTTCGAGTTTACTAGTCTGGACGGCCGTACAGGCGCAGACAAACAGTTTTTTTACCCATTATTCCACAGAAGACGGATTGTCACAGAATACGGTGATGAATATCCTTCAGGATCATAAAGACAACCTTTGGTTTGCCACCTGGGATGGAATCAACCGTTTCAACGGATATACATTCAAGACATACAAGGCACGTCAGGGAAATTACATCAGTCTGACCAATAATCGTGTAGACCGTATGTACGAGGACTGTTACGGTTTTCTCTGGTTGTTGACTTATGATAATCGTGTCCATCGTTTCGACCCCAAAACGGAAACTTTCGAACAAGTGCCGGCTACCGGTGAGGAGGGAGCGCATTCAACATACATACTATCGAAGTGATGCCGAATGGAACCGTCTGGCTGTTGACTGAAAACGACGGGGCGATTCGTATCCTTACCCATCCGGACAAGAATAATCGTCTGACATGGGATATTTATTCCGGTAAAACGGAATTGTTTCCTTCCTCACACGTTTTTAAAGTTCATCAGGATAAAGCTGGTAATGACTGGTTGCTGACAGACAACGGACTCGGCATGATTTGTCCCGGAGAAAAACACCTGTTTCTTATTTTACGGAGACTAAAGGAAAGTTCGGTGGAATGAACCAGGCCTTTTATGCCGTACAAGAGCGTGATGAGGATATCTGCTTTGCTTCGGATCGCGGTCGTATCTGGCTATACCGGAAAGGAAGCGGAGAATTTACACTGCTTGAGCTTCCTACAAAGGGACGGATTACTTCCATCCATACGGTTGCGCCGGAACTGTCGGTGGTCACTACCGATTCGGACGGTTTCTTTACTTATAATCTGAAAACGAAAGCAACGGTACATTATTCATTTCTGACCTGCAGGGATTTACCGGCAAAACCGATTCTCTCCGCTTATGTAGACCGTTCCTCGGAAGTCTGGTTCGAGCAGGAAGAACCGGGCGTGGTGGCTCATTTCAATCCGGCCACCGGGGTGGTGACGTGTGAGCGGATTCTTATCGAATACAGTAATCCCGAACGTTCCCGTCCGGCTTTTCATATTCATGAAGATGTGAACGGTTATCTTTGGGTGCATCCTTACGGGGGTGGTTTCTCTTATTTCGATCCTCAAAAGAAGCGGCTGGTTCCTTTTTATAACGGGCTGGGCAGCCGTGACTGGCGTTTCTCCAATAAGATTCATTCGGCCTTCTCCGACAAGCAAGGCAATCTGTGGCTCTGTACCCATTCCAAAGGTTTGGAAAAGGTGACTTACCGCAATGTACCTTTTTCGATGATGACTCCCGTGCCGCAGGAATACGAGTCGATTCATAATGAAATACGTGCCCTTTGTGAAGACAAGTTGGGAAATCTTTGGGTAGGTGTGAAGGACGGTATACTCCGTTTGTATGATGCCGACAGAATCTATAAGGGATATCTGACGGAAAGCGGCATTGTCTCCACTACCGGCACTCCCATGAAGGGAACGGCCTATTTTGTCATTCAGGATTCGAAAGGGAGTATCTGGATTGCGACAAAAGGGGACGGGCTTATCCGTGCCGATGCAACTTCTCCTTCGGGAATGTCGTATAAGCTGACCCGTTATCTTCACCATGAAGATGATGTGTATAGTTTGAGTGACAACAATGTGTATTGCGTGTACGAAGACCATAACGGACGAATCTGGGCGGCTACTTTTGCAGGCGGTATCAATTATATCACGGAGAATGAGGACGGTAAGGTCTTGTTTATCAATCATCGGAACAACCTGAAAGGGTATCCTATCGATCCTTGCTACAAGGCTCGTTTTATCACTTCCGACAATAATGGTCGCCTGTGGGTGGGAACGACGACGGGTGCTGTCGCCTTCGACGAGAATTTCAAGAAGCCGGAAGATGTACAGTTCTACCACTTCTCCCGTATGCCGAATGATACGCTAAGTCTGAGTAATAATGATGTGCACTGGGTTATTCCGACTAAGAATAAAGAACTTTATCTGGCTACTTTTGGCGGTGGACTCAACAAATTGGTTTCTATCAGTGAGGACGGTCACGGAACGTTTAAATCTTATTCGGTGCAGGACGGACTTCCTTCGGATGTGTTGCTTTCTATCCGCGAGGATAATAAACAGAACTTGTGGATAAGTACGGAGAATGGCATCTGTAAGTTCATTCCGTCCGAAGAACGGTTCGAGAGCTATGATGAACGTAGTATTACTTTCCCCGTACGCTTTAGCGAGGCGGCTTCCGCATTGACAACGAACGGCAGTATGCTTTTCGGAGCCAGTGGCGGAGTCTTTATCTTCAATCCGGATTCTATTCGTAAGAGCAGTTATGTCCCGCCTATCGTGTTTTCCAAATTGATGGTATCCAATGAGGAAATTGTGCCCGGCAGGCAATCGCTGTTGCAGGTGGATATTGATGATACGGAACAATTGGTGCTTTCGCACAAAGAGAATATCTTCTCCGTTCAGTTTGCGGCACTCGATTATACCAATCCGCAGAATGTGCAGTATGCATATATTCTGGACGGGTTTGAAAAACAGTGGACATTTGCCGACAAGCAGCGTAATGTGGCCTATACGAATCTTCCGAAAGGGGAGTATGTGCTTCGTGTCCGTTCTACGAACAGCGACGGTGTGTGGGTGGATAATGAGCGTACGCTGGGTATTGTCATTCTTCCCTCTTTCTGGGAAACTCCGGTGGCTTATGTGCTTTATGTGTTGTTTATTCTGATTATCATTCTTGTGGCTGTTTATATCCTGTTTACTATTTATCGGTTGAAACATGAGGTGTCCGTAGAGCAACAGATTTCGGATATAAAGCTGCGTTTCTTTACTAATATCTCTCATGAGCTCCGCACTCCGCTTACGCTGATAGCCGGCCCCGTAGAACAAATCCTGAAGAATGACAGACTGCCGGAGGATGCCCGTGAGCAGTTGGTGGTGGTAGAGCGGAACACGAACCGTATGCTCCGTCTTGTCAATCAGATTCTGGATTTCCGCAAGATTCAGAACAAGAAGATGAAGATGCAGGTACAGCGTGTGGATGTGGTGTCTTTTATTCGTAAGGTGATGGATAACTTTGAAGCCGTTGCCGAGGAACACCGGATTGATTTTCTGTTCGAGACGGAGAAACAGCATCTTTATCTTTGGGTGGATGTGGATAAATTGGAGAAGATTGTGTTTAATCTGCTTTCCAATGCTTTTAAGTATACACCGAACGGGAAGATGATTACGGTTTTTATCCGCGAAGATGAGAATACCGTCTCTGTCGGTGTGCAGGATCAGGGTATCGGCATTGCGGAGAATAAGAAGAAATCGTTGTTTGTCCGTTTTGAGAATCTGGTGGACAGGAATCTTTTCAATCAGGCTAGCACAGGAATCGGGCTTTCGCTGGTGAAGGAGCTTGTGGAGATGCACAAAGCCACAATTTCCGTTGATAGCCGTCTGGGGGAAGGAAGTTGTTTCAAGGTTGATTTCCTGAAAGGGAAAGAGCATTATGACGAAGAAGTGGAATTTATCCTTGAGGATGCGGAAACTCCGGTTAGAATGGGGCAGGTGGTGGATATAGCCAATGCGTCACTTCAGTCTGAAACCTTGGTGTCGGCAGACGGGCCGGGAACTGAAGAATCGTCTTCGGTAGAGGAACCGGTGGCGGAAGATAACTCCAAGGAGTTAATGCTGCTGGTGGAAGATAATCAGGAATTGCGTCAATTCCTGCGTAGTATATTCAGTCCGATGTACAGGGTGGTGGAGGCTGCCGACGGACTGGAAGGCTGGAGCAAGGCATTGAAGTATTTGCCGGATATTATTATCAGTGACGTGATGATGCCGGAGAAAGACGGTATCGAGATGACTAGGGAACTACGTGCGGATATGATGACGAGCCATATACCTATTATTCTGCTTACTGCCAAGACAACGATTGAAAGCAAACTGGAAGGGTTGGAGTATGGTGCGGATGATTATATAACGAAGCCTTTCAGCGCCACGTATCTGCAAGCCCGTGTGGAAAACTTGCTGATGCAGCGGAAGAAGCTGCAAACTTTCTATCGGGAGAGCCTGATGCATATCAATATGGCTGCCGCTTCCGAGGAATTGCCTGCATCTTCGAGTGAAGTATCTGGAGAAGAAAGTAAAGTTGGAACGGGGCAGGAACTGCAATCTCAATCGCAACCTCAACCGCAATCGACATTTCAACCGCAATCGCAAGCTCAACCGCAATCGCAAGCTCAACCGACTGTGCCCGATATGTCTCCCAATGACCGTAAGTTTATGGATAAGCTGGTGGAATTGATGGAGCAGAACATGGATAATGGTGAACTGGTGGTGGATGATTTGGTGCGCGAACTGGCTGTCAGCCGTTCGGTATTTTTCAAAAAGCTGAAAACGCTTACCGGACTGGCACCTATTGAGTTTATCAAGGAAATCCGTATCAAACGTGCTGCGCAACTGATTGAGACCGGAGAGTTTAATATGACGCAGATTTCGTATATGGTCGGAATCAATGACCCGCGTTATTTCAGTAAGTGCTTTAAGGCGCAGGTGGGGATGACGCCGACGGAGTATAAGGAAAAGGTGGGAAGATAATAATATATGGTATAAGAAGAGGGGAAACTCAGTTAAAAGTTTCCCCCTCTTATATGCTTGTTTATTCTATTTTTTAGGATATAAATGATTGACCAGACTGTTCATATATATTTCCAGGTTTGTATATTCTTGACTTAAAGTATATTTGGAACCGTCAGACGAATCGTTGGGATTCAGATTATGTTTCTTTTCCCATTCGTCGGGTATGCCGTCACCATCTGTATCTAGAGGAGTCGGTTCTGATTTGTATTCAGGCCATCCGCCCACATCGGACGGTTGGTCGATCATTCCGTTTGTACTTCCGTGAGAACCTTCATGGGTATAAGTTCCTTTACGGGTTTCTTCTACAATACGCCGGTCTACGGCATCACGGCGATAGGAAGCGCCTGCAAACAGGAGAATGTCTTTGTAGGCTTCCTTTGCCGGTTGCAGGGAAGTATGTTCCGCTATATCAAATGCTTTTTTGGATAGTACTTCTTTTTCGGTTGCAAAGTCTTTTTTGATGACCAGACCGTAAGAGTTGTCCATATTCACTTTGTATAGAGCTTCTTTTTGCTTGTCCGTCAGCTTTGAGCAAGTTGGATCCATATAGTTGCCGTTGAAATAGAATACACCGTGAACACCTGCTGCGTTTTTGTTCTTGCCATCGTCTGCATAGGCAGTGAACAGACGTTTGAAAGAGGCTTTTGTTGCACTGAAAGGGCCGGGCTTATAGTAATTATTGATGAAGTTGTAAGAACCACCTTCACCAGCATAAGCACCGTCACTGCCATAATTGTAAATCACATTGTTGAATAATTCAACCTTTTCATCTTTCGGTCTGCCGGTATAGCGGCTTCCGCAAAGGCGGGGAGTGCGGTTGGTGTGATGAGCCAATAAGTTATGATGGAAAGTGGCAGGCTGTCCACCCCAAATACCACCATAGCCGTGTGCTCCTTTTTCGTGGATGGAGTTGGCGAGACTTTCGCTGATAAGACACCATTGAAGAGTGAAGTTGCTGTTACCGTAGAAAGTCGCACATTCGTCTGTGCACCAGCTCATAGAACAATGGTCGATGATAATATTCTTGTGAGCTTTTGTGCCATTCATTGCATCATCACCTTTTTGTTTGATGTCGGCTCCCATACGTGATCGGATAAAACGAACAATTACGTTGTCTGCCTGAATAGAGAAAGTATAGTTTTTCAGGCAGATGCCATCACCCGGAGCGGTTTGTCCGGCTATGGTGACATCGCCATTATTGACTCTTAATGGTTGCTGAAGTTCAATGGTTCCGCTTACGGCAAAGACGATGGTGCGGGAGCCTTCCTTACCGATAGCCCAGCGAAAGGTTCCTTCGGAACCGTCGTCGGCTAGTGAAGTTACTGTGTAGACTGCACCACCAGCTCCGCCGGTGGTGTATTTCCCGGCGCCGTCTGCGCCAGGGAAAGCTATTATTTTAGAACGGTCGGGGGTAGGATAACCTTTACTTTGACTATTTATTATCTGAGGAGATAAAAATAGAGCAATTAATAATAAGGGCTTGAAAATGAATTTTCTCATTTTGTAATTTAGTTATTAGGTGTCGGGTATAATGTGTTGACTAAACTATTAAGATATACTTCCAGATTCGTATACTTTTCGTGAAGAACGCATTGGTTACCATCTTTTTTATCATTAAAATTTAAACCATTCTTCTTTTCCCATTCATCGGGTATTCCGTCACCGTCAGTATCTTTTAGCGGTGAATGGGTTTCTACATATTCATTCCATCCTTCTACATCAGCTGGAGTGTCTATCAGGCCGTATATTCCACCATTGGAACCTTTATATGTATAATTGCCTTCTTTCACTTCTTTTACAATTCGTTTGTCTATTATGTCTGGGATATTAGAGGCACCGGCATATTTTAAAACAGCCTGATAAGCTTCGTTAGCAGATTGAATGAAAGAATAATCTGCTAAAATATTAAAACGGGAAGAAACCAGCAACTTTTCAGCCGGAACTTTATATACGTTATCTTTTACATAGAAAGCAGTAGGAGAAGTATTGTCATTGTTGGCATTCTTAATTTCTGTTAATTGGCTGGTTGATAAATCACTTAGGGAAGAATCATATATGTTTCCGTTCAAGTAAAATTTTCCGTAGGTTCCTGCTTTCTGATTATTTGTTCCATCGTCTATATAAGCTGTGAAAATGCGGCAATGTACTTTCTCCGCTACGTTGACAGGGCCGGGTTTGTAGTAATTGTTTACAATATTGTATGAGCCGCCTTGTGCTCCATAAGCTCCTTCATTAGTCCAGTTATAGATGACATTATTGCATATGTCTACTTTTTCCATGTCTTCACGGTTGGAATAACGGCTTCCACAAAGTCGTGGAGTGCGGTTGCTGTGATGGGCTATCAGATTGTGATGAAAAGTTGCCGGAGTGCCTCCCCATATTCCTCCATAGCCATGTGCTCCTTTTTCGTGAATAGAGTTCGTAAGACTTTCACTGATGATACACCATTGGAGAGTGAAATTGGTATTTCCATAGAATGATGCACATTCATCGGTACTCCAACTCATGGAACAATGATCTATAATAATGTTTTGCTTGCTTGGGTAGCTTGACTGGAATCCGTTCATTGCGTCATCTCCTTTTTGCTGGATGTCTGCCCCCATCCGTGAACGAATGAACCGGATAATGACATTGTTTGCAGAAATATTAAGTGTATAGTTTTTCAGGCAGATACCTGCACCGGGTGCGGTTTGTCCAGCGATAGTGATATTGTCATTTTTAATAGATAATTTCTTTTTTAACGGAATAACTCCGCCTACGGCAAATACAACTGTTCTTGTTCCACTCTTTTCTACCGCCCAACGTAATGTTCCTTCTGAACCATCATCGGTGAGTTTTGTGACGGTGTATACAATTCCGCCTGCTCCGCCGGTTGTGTATTTACCTGCTCCTTCAGCTCCCGGAAAGGCTGGGGTGTGTTTTCGGTCGGGAAGTTGACTTTCTAGCTGGCTGTTGTCCGGTTCTTGTTCAGGCAGAAGGGGAGACGTTATTGGGTCAGTATTTGAACAGGCTGTTACGAAAAGACCTAGAATTACTGTTGGTAATATTTTATTCATGATATAATTGTTGTAAAATTACTTTAAAATGAAAAGAGAATGTGGTAAATCTGTAAACACATTCTCTTTTCATCTTTTTCAGACGAAGGTTCTCCTTCTTGTCTTATGTTAACGGGGTGACATTAGTTGTTTATTCAACTACATTACCGCCTTCTATACATTGGTCCATAATATCTTTGACCAGACTGTTCATATACATTTCAAGATTAGAATATTTGCCATGTATATCTATAGTGCGCATATTTCCGTCTAAAGCATAATTAGGATCTAGACCGTGGGCTATTTCCCATTCATCAGGTATTCCGTCACCGTCAGTGTCGGTTATACTACGTTTGGTATCGACAGTTAATGCAGGATATGGATTTCCATTCCAGAATTGATACGGGTCATTGATGTAACCCGGTTTGTTGTCTGTAGGTTCTCCATTACTGTCAGTTGTTGATGTTTGCGTAGCTTCTCCTTTGTTTACGTCATCTATGATTAGTTTGTCAACTGCATCACGATAGTTACAGGCTCCTACATACGATAGTACTTTGGTATAGGCTACTTCTGCACTATGGGTAGTTACACCGTTTGACTTAGTTACGGGAGTTTCTTTTCTGATTTTATCTTTGTTATTATCCCATGAAAAGTCGTTACTTTTGTCTGATTGTTGTTGGGCGTAGACACCGTTTGTCCAGTTATCTGCTGTAACCTCTTCATTTCCATTCATGAGATTACCATCAATAAAGAATGTTCCCCATATTCCTTTGAAGGGTTCAAAATCCGCTCCATTATCATAATCTTTTGCATAGATACCAATTTTAGCAATACGGTATTTTACTTTATCGGATGCTTTTGCCGTTGCAGGGCCTGGTTTGTAGTAGTTGTTTACGATATTTACGTTTTGTGCTTCGCCACCATAGCATCCTTCACCTGCCCAATTGTAGAATACATTATTACGGATGTCTACTTTTTCATCCAATTTCAATGTGGTAGGACGCGGGCCAAGGCGTGGAACACGGCTTTCACAATGGGCAATCATATTGTGATGGTAAGTAGCGAAACGACCACCCCAGTTTCCACCAAATCCATGTGTTTTACTTTATCGCCTTCTTGCTTACTGGGAACGACACGTAGAGCTTGTGAAGCTAAACACCATTGTACGGTAGAATTTACCATACCATATACTGATAAGCATTCATCTGTACACCAACTGGTGGAACAGTGGTCAATAATAATGTTTTCTTTGTCACTGCCTCCTAAACCGTCACAGTCAATGTCGACATTTCCCGGACGGAAACGGATAAAGCGTATAATAACATTATTTGAGTTTATTATAAACGGGTAACCTGCGATACAAATACCTCCTGGAGATGTCTGTCCAGCAATAGTTAAATAATCGTTTGTTGTCTTTAGTTCACTGGTTAGATGGATGGTACCTGCTATATCGAAAACAATTGTCCTTTTGTCTTTCTGTGAAACGGCCCAACGGAATGTGCCTTCTGTTCCGTCGTCTGTTAGTTTGGTTACGTGATAAACCGAACCGTCACGTCCGCCTACTGTATTTTTTCCATGTCCTTCTGCACCAGGGAAAGCTAATAATTCACCATAATCTAATTGGACAATAGTACCTTGTTCTACTTCATTAGGAAGTAGTGGTAATGTATCATTTGTCATTTTAGGATCTATGTCAGCACAAGACGTTATTAAAAATGCGCCTATTGCCAAACTTTCACAAATTGAAAATATATTATCTTTCATGTTTTCTTAGATTAATTTGTTTATTATTTATTCCAACGGGGATCACCGTATACTTTGTATTTAGCCTCTTTCACAGTAAAGTTACCGTTTGCTGGGTCTGTGAACAGATCTGCAGATGAAATGTCTAAGGCTGTTCCCCAAGTGTTTTTAGAACCAAAACTGCAATCATTTGTTGTGAAAGAATCACTGAATTTTAGAGTTGGGCCTTCATATCCTTTAGTAGCCTCAGTCATACCTACAAGAGTGTTTGTGATAGTTATAGAACCGGCCTTTACTTTGTTGGTATCAATGACAGTTTTTCCTTTAGCTAAGTTATAGAATGTACAACGATCGATAGTAATTTCTGGTGTTTGTAGTAATGTAAACATAGAACCGGAAGATGTTTGATTGACTGTTGTGTTAGCCATGCTGATTTTTGCCAGTTCTACTCCGCTCACTTTTGTATTAAGAATACCATAACTACCGATATTGGTGATAACGCAATTGTTAAAGGTAATCGTGCCGAATTTTGTAGCATTAGCAGTCGTTTGTGTACGGATAATGCCGCGGAAATTGGACAAACTTAAACGATTGGCAGTAATGTCATTCACTTGGAATGAGTTTTTCACATTCAACAAATAACCGCTAGTCGTTTCGTCTATGCAGTATATGTTGTAAAACTCAATCTTTGTCAAAGAAGCATCTGCTGCCACAACTAAGTCTCCTTTATCTGCTTTTGTGTATCGTATAGGGGTTGTACTAGTACAGAAAATGGTTAACGAGGTGGTTGTTGCAGGAACGATAACTTCTTCGTTTAGTGTAATATCAGAAATGAGATTCAGAGCTATATCACCGTTTCCGTTTGTTATCGCGTTTTTGAATGCTTCAAAAGATTCAATATCTATAGCATTTGCTGGAGCTTCATATCTTGTTTCAAAAGTAACATAGCCGATAATCGCCCCATTTTTAATAACCGAGAATGTATAAGTAGTACTACCTTTCAGATTTGAAGCAGTGAATGTAGTAGCCGAACCTGCCGGGAAAGCTTCTGCACCATCTGCCGTCGGACTTTCACCCGGAACAAGCGTATACGCATCTGCGGCTTCTGCCCATGAGAATGAAGCACTATTATGAGTGAGTTCATCTACTGTGACCTCAATCATTTCACCTTGTGCTGTCGTTACTTTAATAGTACCACGAATAATGTCGTTGTTCAGCAATTCAATGGTATATTCTGTAAGAGATGATAAACCTTCAAAAAGGAATGAACAAGCCTCTTTGTCAGCTTCTTCTAATATAAAAGTTTCTTCGTATGGAGTAGAGGCACTGTTTGAACTGATGCGTAATGCTGTTACATTACAACCTTCCGTCCAAGAAACGCGAATAGATTCCTTGGTGATATCTCCCGCATCCTCAGTCGGTATTTCCAATAATTGCTCTTTTGTTGTTTTAACGGACTTTTCTGCGTAAACCCAATAGGATTCCTTATTTGAACCTACTGCTTTGATACGGGCATAGTAGTTCGTCTCCGGAAGTAATTCCTTAACCGTTAACGGACTTGATATTTTCTCCATCATTGCCGAAAACTTGACTTCCGGCTGCTTCACCCAATGCAATGTCATTTGACAATGGTTCGGTACTGATTTCTAATACGTATCCTTGTGCGTCTTTTACGCCTTTCCACGTTATTTCGATTTGGGCAATCTCGTCATCGGCTGTTAGGCTGAAATCGCCTTGTGTTGGACCAAACAGTCGATTGGCTTCTATAACCTCCCAGTCGTTACCATCGGTACAAGATGTAGAGAGGAATATTGTCAGGAGTAAACAGGTTCCTGCGCTAATGATATATTTTAAGTTTTTCATATGTTCTTTCCTTTTTTAGTTATATCCGTAGGAGTTTTTCAAAGTGCCGTTTGATGTAGATATGGTTCTTGAATAAAGCGGCAACAGATAACGATTCTTTATCGGTGTATTCAACCCGCTACTGATAGAGGGCAGATTAGTATCTTTTTGTTTGGTGTCTATTTTACCAAAACTGTCTTTGTTGGCTTCGTAAGCTTTTGTATCTGCCGGTGTTTCATACCAGGTAATCGAAGACAGGTCGATTTCTTTATAAGCCTTATCACTGTTTTTCTTATAATTGAAGTAAATCTTTTGCGGCCACTTGGTTCCTGTTCCATCATCATTTCCGATGTGGGCTTCATAAGTTGATTTAAATTCATCAATCTTGTCACTTAACAGATTCCAACGAATCAAGTCGAATTTGCGGACTCCTTCACCTGCCAATTCCCAGGCATTCTCCTGTACGATAGCTTCAAAGAAACCTTTATCGGCAATCAGTTGATTTAGTTTTGTTGCTGCTGCATTCTGGTCGGTAAAGGCTCTTTGATGTACTTGCAGTAGAGCGTCATAAGCAGATAACGTACAATTCTTTCCGTCTAAATCTGTTCCGTATGCAGTCTGGGTTTTATGTAACTCGTTGACTACTTCTGCATACATTAATAATACGTATGCATAACGCATCTTTACTACATTGATTCCGGAGCTGATTTTAGCTTTTTCATCACCGGCCAGCACCGCTTCCAACCAAGTTGGGTTACCTGCCATCTTACGATAATCCCATTTTCCACAGTAGATACCGAAAGGGGCATTTCCTAACATTGCTTCTGTGTATGAACTTTTGTTCTCTAACTGATAAGTGGCACAAGTTAAGTCACGGCGTGTGTCGTCTCTGTCAAAAGAATAAAAATAGGGAGCTGTCAGTTTCAGAGTACCGGTAGAATTTCCTTTCTTGCCATAATCGGGAGTAGGACCATTTACGCGGAAACCTACAGTATATCCTAATTCCCCGCTTTTATTAATACCCATTGGAATCTCGAATAAATTTTCCGGTGTACTGGTTTGTAAATTTCCCACATTCATGTCCAGCCAATATTGGTCAGGAGTACTTGTCAATGCATGTTTTCCGCTATTGATAATAGTAGATAAATGCTTCTCTGCCAATTCGTACATCTTCTTTCTGGTTTCATCGTCACAACGTTGCGTTGGATAGTTGTCATCCGAATTTTTTGTCGCAGTAATATAACCCTCTTTAGCAGACTCACGGATAAACCAGCCGGCACGTGTTAATGCTATATTGGCTAACAGACCATGTGCATAACCACGTGTGACATGTTCTGTTGTCTGTTCGCCGGCCCAAGGCAGGTCAGGAATAGATTCTTCCAGATCCGCAATCAAGTTTTCCATAATAACATCCCGATCCGTTTTTCCTAAATAAGCATTACTCAGGTCGGATTTGGAGATTTCTACTTTATAAGGTACGTCTCCAAACAAGCGGATCAAGTCAAGGTAAATCATTGCGCGTAATGTCTTGGCTTCTGCTCTGAAACGTAGCATGGTAGCTCTTGATTCATTTCCCTCTTCAATAAGGGAGCTATTGTCCACTCCGTTTATTACTAGGTTGGCATCTTCTATTACTCCGTACATATTATTCCATACGGTTTCCAAATCTGCAAATCCGGGAGAAGCATTGTAATTGAACACACCACGTTGATGAGTTGTGTTTTGAGCATCGCTCCCCAATCCGTCTATTAATTCGCAGTCGGTGTTTAGTCCGGCTTGGATAGGCATGAACTGAGAATAGGTTTTGTCTTGCGTCAGTCCGCCATATACTTTATTCAACGTAAGTTCTGTGTAGTATTCGTTGTTGAATACCACTTTGTCGTTCATCTCAGAAGGAGATGACTGGTCAAGGAAATCGGAACATGCAGTCAAAGACAACAGTCCGGTAGCCAAAAATACAGATTTATATATATGTTTCATAAATTCGTTAATTTGATTTAGTTAGAAAGTTACGTTAATGCCACCAACAAATGTACGGCTCTTAGGATACGCTGCATAGTCGATACCGGGGTTCATTGCATTTTTCTTGCTCATGGTGTCTACTTCCGGATCTGAACCGCTGTAGTTTGTCCAACAATACAAGTTGTATCCTGTCAGATATATTCTGACATTTTGCAGGAAAGCTTTCTTCACCCATGTTTTGGGCAATGTATAACCTATTGTTATATTGTTGATTCGTAGGAAAGAAGCATCTTCTACTGCATAATCGTATATTTGTGCCTGTGTCATTGAAGCCGGGTTGTAGATTTGTGCGTTCCGGTTCAGTTCATTCAGACGTAATCCGGCAGTCATCATGTCACAATATGCTTCTTTCACGGCGGTGCTTTCTGCTGAAAGATTTAATCCGGTTGCAGGATCAATCCAGGAATAGCGATTGCCTAAAGCAAAATCATTATTCAGATTATACCCTTTTTTGCTTCCCGTCTGGAAAGATGACAGAAGTTTGGTCCCATTCAGAATCACATTACCTACCGAATAGTTAAAGAAGAAGTTGAAATCGAAATTTCCGATATGACCGTCAAAACCGAATCCTCCCATAACAGGAGCAATAGTATTGCCCAGACGTTCTTTGATAGGTTGACCGTCTTCATCACATTTCAGCTTTAATCCCCGGGTTTGTAAGTACCGCCTGTTACGGAAGCACTGTTGTCTTTAAGTCCGTCTCGTAGTACCCAGTTTCCACCTTTCCACACTAAATCACCATTTGGATTGGTTTTTGGGTCATACACCGTATAGAAACCGTTGGCACGATATCCCCAGATTTCACCTAATCGTCCGCCTTCTTCCACTCGGAAGACTTCATATTTGGAAATATTGCTACCTGCCCATTTATAATCTTGCCACGGGTTGTCGGTATTCAATTCATCGATACGGCTACGGTTGTAAGCGATATTAAAGTTAAAGTTCAAACCAAATTTCTTTTGATCTACCAGGACGGCATTAGCTGTGAACTCGATACCTTTGTTGGACGTTTTACCAAAGTTTTGGTATTGATATGAATAGCCAGTACTTGAGGGTACTTCCGCCTGCATCAACAGATCTTTTGTTGTATTCCAATATACATCCAGAGAACCCGAAATGCGATTGTTCCAAAACCATAGTCAACGCCCAAGTTACGCGTAACGGTTGTTTCCCATTTTAGATTAGGATTATAAAGTGTAGTTGTATGCTGTAACATGTTAGCCATTGATTCACCGAAGAAGGGGGCTCGTGCAGAGTTGTCCGACATAGAGAAAGTAGTAGCCAATAGTCCCGAGTTGATACGATTATTACCAGCAGTACCGAAACTTAAACGGATTTTTAATGCGGAAAGCCAATCTTTAGTGCTTTCCATAAATGTCTCATCTGATAAACGCCATGCTAAAGCGGCAGAAGGGAACATTCCCCATTGGTTACCTTTGCCAAATTTGCTGGAGCCGTCAGCACGCATTGTAACCGTTAGTAAGTATTTGTCCATCATGGTATAATTGATACGTCCGAAAAAAGAGAGCATATTTTCTTTAGCACCAAGAGTCGACTGTGTCGGTAATGCAGTACCTGCACCCATATTCGCTTTCATATCGTCAAACCCCATTGATGTAGGAAAAGATACTGATACGTTTTCAATGGAATTTTTCCAACTACTGCTTACTTCATGTCCAATCAGAACATTCATGCGGTCACGACCGTTGAAAAGTTTCTTATTTTCGTAAGTTAAGGTGTTTGCGTTTCTCCAGTTTTTAGATGTCTCTCTCAATAAATAGGCTTGCGGGCGTCCGTTATATCCATATTTGGAATTTGATACGGCATCTGTACCCCAGTATTGCTCAGTGTCATCATATTTCCACCCATAACCAAATTCAGAACGGAATGTGAAATTTTTGAAAGGTTTCCAATTTAAACCGATGTTATAATTCTGGTTGAATGTCTTTCGTTGTTTCTCTGTTGCTAATAAGCGTTCTAATGGTGTTGCACTTGTTGTTGAGTTGTTCTCTTCATCTTCCAAGTCACCATTGCTTAAAGCATCTATCGGTCGAAAAGTAATGGCATTTGCAACAATTGAGTTGGCGGCATTGCTTTCGTTTGTATCTGCACCACCGCTTAATCCTTCAATAGAAGAGTAACTGAAACGTGCATTGAAATCAAGAGTCATCCATTGATTCAATTCTGCATTAATTTTAGCATTTACATTATCCTTGTTAAAACCGGAACCAAGCATAATGCTTTTTTCTTCATTGTGAGCGTAGCTTACACTATATTTAATTTGTTTGCTACCGCCACTTATATTTACATTGTATTGTTGCTGGTTACCAGTACGGCCGAATATCTCGTCTTGTAAGTCTTCTCCCGGGAAAGATTTCCAAAGATCTAGGTCTGCATAATTACCGTAATTTGCAGTAGAGCCTATCTCACGTTGATAAGCCACATAATCGTAAGGACTGAGTATTTTAGTCATTTTGGCTACTTTTTTGAAACCAAAAGATGCATTGAAATCTACTTGTGTTTTGCCTTCCTTACCACTTTTGGTAGTAACAATGATAACACCGTTGGCGCCACGGGCACCATAAATTGCAGTAGAAGATGCATCTTTCAAAACGTCGATACTTTGAATTTCAGACGGAGCTATATCACTTATACTTGAGACTGGAAATCCGTCTACTATATAGAGTGGTGAGTTGTCTTGTGACAAAGAACCACCTCCGCGTACACGGATTTTAATATCTGCATCAGGAGAACCTTCCGTTGTCGTGATATTGACACCAGCAAGTTTACCAGTAAGTGCTTCAGTTGCACTTGACACAGGTACCACAGCTAGGTCTTTAGAATTTACTGAAGCTACTGACCCCGTCAAATCTCTTTTGTTTACTGTACCATAACCGATAACGACTACTTCATCTAATGCTTGTGAGTCGTCATGCATGGTCACATTAATAGATTTTTTTCCTTGGATAGCAATTTCTTGCGTTTTCATACCAATATATGAAATCACAAGAGTTTTTTTTCCATCGACTTTGATAGAAAAGTTGCCATCTAGGTCTGTAATCGTACCATTAGTCGTATTCCCCTTTTCTACAACAGAGGCTCCGATAATAGGTTCTCCGTTGGTGTCTTTCACGTTACCTGTGACAGTAATCGTTTGCGCAGATACGCTGAGCGATATTGCCGAGAATAATATGAGCAATAAAGAGCGCATGTTTTTCACTTTGTTAGACATACTTTGAATGTTTATAATTTATGGTTATTATTTATTATTTTAAAATCTTTTAAAAGAGTTTATTCATCGCTACAAAAGTATGAGAATGTAGATATAGTTATGTGCAATATTTGTTTTTCACCTTGTATTTTTTGTTTTTTAGTGTCGTCAGGTAGACAATTTGGGATTAAAATAACCCGTGGGTGCTTCTGATGAGGGAATATTAGTGGAAATATGTTTTGAGTACGATAGATTATTATTGCTGAATTTATCGATTTTTATCCGGTATTCACCGGCTTTTTAACCCTAAATCGGCAGAAAAGACTGTAGAAGCGTTGGGAAATGGCGTATCTTTGAACCATCAATCAATTAAATATAAAGACGATGGAAGAGAAACAAACATTTTCACCTGCTAGAGGCTTTTCCGGTAAAATACTGATAGCTTCGCTTTTTATTATTTCCGGAGTATTGTTGTTTGCCCGTAATATGGGATGGATTACTAATGAGGTATTTGATATTATCGTCTCCTGGCATTCCCTCCTTATTATAATAGGTCTCTATTAAATGATTCAGCGTCATTTCATCGGTGGAATCGTCCTTTTATTAATAGGTGTTTATTTTTTGATAGGCGGACTTTCATGGTTGCCTGAGAATTCACAGGCAATGGTATGGCCTTTTGCGCTGATTATAGCGGGTATTCTGTTTTTCTTCAAACCCAGCAGGGATAAGAGAGCGAAATGGGCACGTCATCATGCTATGCATCACCAGCGGAATTTGATGGGGATGAAGATGAAACAAAGCAGCCCCGATGTTAACATTGAGGGTGAACAACAACAGTCCGATTCGGTCGATGGCTTTTTGCGTTCGGAAAATGTGTGGGGTGCTGCACGCCACGTAGTGCTTGATGAACTTTTCAGAGGAGCCGAAGTACGTACCTCATTCGGCGGAACGACTATTGACTTGCGCCATACTCATATTGCATCGGGAGAAACATATATCGACTTGGATTGCAGTTGGGGCGGAATTGAAATTTATGTGCCTTCCGATTGGAAAGTTGTGTTTAAATGTAATGCGTTTTTTGGCGGGTGTGATGACAAACGTTGGCAAAATGGGAATGTTAACCAAGATAGTATATTAGTGATTCGGGGTACGATTTCTTTCGGTGGCCTGGAAGTGAAAGGTTAGCATATTAAGGCACATCCGATTATAGATTATCCTTATCGTTGGATTCCGATGCTGGCATTGGTGTTGATTTTAGTGGCATTCCAGGTTGCCTTGGTGTGTTGGTATACCGGAGTCGACTATATTCCCGCTTTGGTGGACGGAATAGCAACGGTTGGTTGGCTGGCAGCTATTGCCTATCTGGCTTGGTTTGTCATCGGACTTGTTTCGCTGTTTCAGACGGATATCATTATGATATTGGTTGGAAGTTTGCTCTGGCTGGCAGGTAGTTTTATGGTGTATGATATTATGGTGCGAATTACGGGTGTATCTTATATCCCTTTTGCCGAAACAGTACCTTTCCGATTATTATTCGGACTACCGGCTTTGATTGCGGTGACTCTATGGTATCGCTTGATTGTAGCTAAAGAAGAAGTCTTGAACCGGGAACTTGAAAAAGAACTGGTTGTACATCAGGTGGCTGAACAGCAAACTGAACCACCGATTGAGTTAATTGACCGTATCACAGTAAAGGATGGCTCTAAAATTCATCTGGTAAAGTCGGAAGAACTGATTTACATACAAGCTTGTGGAGACTACGTGATGTTGATAACTCCTTCCGGGGAATATCTGAAGGAACAGACGATGAAGTATTTCGAAACACATCTTCCGCCTGAAACTTTCGTCCGTGTTCATCGTTCGACTATTGTCAATGTGACACAGATTTCCCGTGTCGAACTTTTCGGAAAGGAAACTTATCAGTTATTACTGAAAAACGGAGTTAAACTTCGGGTGAGCCTTTCCGGTTATCGATTGTTGAAAGAAAGACTGGGATTATAAATTCTTTCTTTTGATAAAGATTAAATCTTGGGCTCATTGGTTTGAAGGAGAACTTGTATATCATACATTGTTGAATAAAAAATCCTTTTTATATTCTTAAGAATATAAAAAGGATAATTTTATTGACGAGAGTTGCATGGGGTATGGTGAGATGAAATCATAATTGGGGAATAAATTGCACAAGACTTTCACAAGTATCCTCCCGTCAATGCCTAAAATCAAGGCAAAGCTAATTAAATAGATTTTTAAATTACCATATTTATTAATTTATCTTATGGACTTTATGATTATTTTAATATATTGAAGATATTTTGGGGCATCTTTCCGTAACTCACTGATTTTTCTTATGTTTGTTGATTAAATAGTAAAATAACAGAATGAAGATGTCTACACATATCTTATATAATGATTTTCCGACCTTCTTGCGAAAGTATTTTCCCTACAAAGTACAAAAGATTTCGTTGAATGCGGGTTTCACTTGTCCCAATCGGGACGGGACGAAAGGGTGGGGTGGCTGTACCTATTGCAACAACCAGACTTTTAACCCGGATTATTGTCGGACAGAGAAATCTGTCGCTACCCAACTGGAAGAGGGGAAATGTTTTTTCGCTCATAAATATCCGGATATGAAGTATTTGGCCTATTTTCAGGCTTATACCAATACTTATGCGGAATTGGAAGGACTGAAGCGTAAATATGAAGAGGCGCTGAAAGTAGAAGATGTTGTAGGTTTGGTAATAGGGACACGTCCGGATTGTATGCCGGAGGGCTTGTTGCGCTATTTGGAAGAATTGAACAGGCATACTTTTCTTATGGTGGAATATGGTATTGAAAGTACTTGCGATAAGACGTTACAACGTATAAACAGGGGGCATACTTACGTGGATACTGTGGAAACTGTCCGGCGGACTGCGGCCTGTGGCATCCTGACAGGTGGGCATATTATCCTCGGGCTTCCGGGAGAAACACATGATACGATGGTGGAACAGGCGGAGATACTTTCAGAACTGCCGTTGAGCACTCTGAAAATTCATCAGTTGCAACTGATTCGCGGCACGCGTATGGCTCATGAGTATGCTGAGAATCCCGCTGATTTTCATTTGTTTACAGAGGTCAGCGAGTATATCGATTTAGTGATTGACTATGTAGAGCATCTTCGTCCCGATATAGTAGTGGAGCGTTTTGTCTCCCAATCTCCTAAAGATTTATTAATAGCTCCGGACTGGGGGCTGAAAAATTATGAATTTGTAGCACGTTTACAAAAAAGAATGAAAGAAAGGGATGCTTATCAAGGCAAGAAGTATAGGGATTCGGAAAAAAGGATTATTTTTGCAGACGATAAATTTACTACCTGATAAATATCTATTTGGGGAATATCGGGTCGTGAGAGAGACTTTTTAATGTAACTGAAGAATGGAACATAAAACAAGAATTAAAGGAAATGTCCACTATGTGGGAGTAAATGACCGGAATAAGCACCGATTTGAAGCGATGTGGCCATTGCCCTATGGAGTTTCATATAACTCTTATCTGATTGATGATGAAATGGTGGCATTGGTGGATACGGTGGACATCTGTTATTTTGAAGTTTACTTGCGTAAGATTAAGCAAGTGATCGGAGAACGTCCTATTAATTATTTGATTATAAATCATATGGAGCCTGACCACTCCGGTTCTATCCGACTGATAAAGCAACATTACCCTGAAATTATTATCGTGGGGAATAAGCAGACATTCGGTATGATTGAAGGTTTTTATGGCGTGACCGGGGAACAATATCTGGTGAAGGACGGAGACTTCCTTGCTTTAGGACGTCATAAACTGCGTTTTTATATGACTCCGATGGTACACTGGCCGGAAACGATGATGACATTTGACGAAACGGATGGAATTCTTTTCTCCGGTGACGGATTCGGATGTTTCGGTACGCTGGACGGTGGTTTTCTAGATACCCGTATGAATGTAGACAAGTACTGGGGAGAAATGGTTCGCTATTATTCTAATATTGTAGGTAAATACGGAAGCCCTGTGCAAAAAGCGTTGCAGAAACTGGGCGGACTTCCTATTTCTGCTATTTGCTCTACTCACGGGCCGGTATGGACAGAAAATATAGCTAAAGTGATAGGTATCTATGACAGCTTGAGCCGTTATGACGCAGATGAGGGGGTAGTTATTGCATACGGAAGTATGTATGGAAATACAGAACAAATGGCTGAGGCTATTGCGGCGGAACTTTCGGCGCAGGGAGTTAAGAATATCGTTATGCACAATGTGACGAAGAGTCATCCTTCTTATATTATAGCAGATATTTTCCGTTACAAGGGATTAATCATAGGTTCGCCTACTTATAGCAATCAGATTTTCCCGGAAGTGGAAGCATTACTTTCGAAGATTCTGTTGCGTGAGGTGAAAGGTCGCTATTTAGGCTATTTCGGTTCTTTCACATGGGCAGGTGCTGCTGTGAAGCGTCTGGCTGAGTTTGCGGAAAAGAGCAAATTTGAGTTGATAGGTGATCCGGTGGAGATGAAGCAGGCGATGAAAGACATTACTTATACTCAATGCGAAAATCTGGCGCGTGCAATGGCGGAGCGCTTGAAGAAAGACCGTTAATACAGTGAATGAGATAATATATTTATTACTAACCTATAAAACAATCGACTTATGAGATTAATTATTCAACCGGACTACCAGTCCGTATCTCAGTGGGCTGCACATTATGTTGCTGCAAAAATAAAGGCTGCCAATCCGACTCCCGAAAAACCATTTGTATTGGGCTGCCCTACCGGATCTTCTCCTCTGGGTATGTACAAAGCGTTGATTGACTTGAATAAGAAAGGTATCGTTTCTTTCCAAAATGTAGTGACATTCAACATGGACGAATATGTAGGATTGCCGAAAGAACATCCGGAAAGCTACTATTCTTTTATGTGGAATAACTTTTCAGCCATATCGACATCAAACCGGAGAATACAAATATCCTGAATGGTAATGCTCCTGACTTGGATGCGGAATGTGCACGTTACGAAGAAAAGATTAAGTCTTACGGTGGTATCGACTTGTTTATGGGTGGTATCGGACCTGACGGACATATCGCATTCAATGAGCCGGGTTCTTCCCTGACTTCACGCACTCGTCAGAAGACATTGACAATGGATACAATCATTGCCAACTCTCGTTTCTTTGATAATGATATCAACAAAGTTCCCAAGACTTCATTGACAGTGGGTGTGGGTACTGTACTTTCTGCAAAAGAAGTGATGATTATCGTGAACGGTCATAACAAGGCACGTGCTTTGTATCATGCTGTAGAAGGTGCAATCACTCAGATGTGGACTATCAGTGCTTTGCAGATGCATGAAAAAGGTATTATCGTTTGTGACGATGCTGCTACTGTTGAACTTAAAGTAGGTACTTACCGCTACTTTAAGGATATCGAGTCTACTCACTTGGACCCGGAATCTTTGATTAAGTAAGAAGAGGATAAACTCTATAAAAAATGGGCTGCATCAGTGTTTAATTGATTGCAGCCCATTTTGTTATAATAGAATTTCCGGCAGGAGAAGAGATTAGCTTTCTTCCAGCCAGCCTTTCCCTTGACGTACGATTTCCGGCTCGTCCTCTGTGCATTTTACTACGGTCGAGGGTTCTATTCCCCCGATTCCCCCGTCAATGACCAAATCTACTATATCACCGAACTTTTCGTCTATAAGTTCGGGGTCAGTCATGTATTCCAAATCCTCATGTTCGTCATATGGTAGGGTGGTAGTCATAATGGGGGCGTCGAGCAACCGGGCAATCTCACGGATAATGTTATTGTCCGGCATACGGATACCGACTTCTTTCCGGTTACGGAAAATCTTGGGTAAGCGGTTCGTACCGTTCAGGATAAAGGTGAATGGCCCCGGAAGGTTATGCTTCATAAGCTTGAACACACTATTGTCTACCTTGGCATATTCGCTGATACTACTCAAGTCATAACAAATGATAGACAGGTTGTTTTTGCGAGGGTCTATCTCTTTGATTCGGCATATCCGTTCTATTGCACGTTCTTTCAGACCGTGGCAACCGATGGCATACATCGTATCAGTTGGATAGATGATAAGCCCGCCGTCGTTCAGGATGTCAATTACTTGTTGTAAATCCTGCGGGTTATTATTTTTATCATATAATTTCAGAAGCATAACCTCTTCTCCTTCCCTTGTTCTTTATTTAAGTTTCTTCTTTAAGAAGTCCAATGCCTTTTCAGCAGCCTTTTCCGTTACTTTCTGCTTGATGGAATCCTTATTGGCAGTAGCGGCAGAGTCCAAACCAAGTTTTTGACCAAGTTTGCTGATAGCTTCATCAGCTACCGCTTCAACAGCTTGGTTTGCCATGCTCTTGGTATCGACACTGACTTTTGGTGAGGTAAACGAACCACCGATTTTCAGGTCGAGAGTCATCAGTTTGGAGATATTCCCGGTGGATGCAGGTAGCTTGATTTTTCCAGTATAATCAATGGTTTGGTCAAGCCCTGTACTGCCTGCGAGATTCAGATTGTAATCACCCATCTTGATATCGAACGGTTGCGTTTCTACACGTCCGTCTTTGATAGTGAAATCAAGTGTCATATCTTTTACCTTCATGTCTTTCAGGCTTGGCTGTTTCACTGCATCGGCTATCTGATCGATTGCTTTCACTCCGCTTAAGCTGAGATCGCGGGTAGAAAGACTGCCGTCTCCCTGCATCGTATCCAGTACAGGGCTCATGGTTGCATCCAAATCTGTCAATACATTGATGCTGCCGGAGAAATTACCTTTCAGGTTTTCGAAGATAGGAGCCATCTTCTGTACCATATCCAGTTCTTTATAAGCCTGAGCGAAGACGATATTCGACAGTTTGAATCCGGCTTTCAGTTCCGGTTTCTTCACGTTGGCGGTCGAATAATATCCGTTCATAACCACGTTTCCGCCCATAGTACTCATGGATAAATTCTTCATGTCTACCTTACCGTCTTTTACGATAAGTTTGCCATTCATATTGTTGAAGGACATCTTGTCGAATAATACCTGTTTCAGATTGGCATCCATCTGGAAGTCAATGTTACGCGGCACTTCAACAATTCCTGTGGAAGTAGCTACAGAGTCGGTAGCCACTGCATCCGGTGTAGCAGTTCCATCTGCGGAAGCAGTCATGAAATCATTCAGGTTGAAATAGTTGGAACGGATATTCAGTGTTCCTTTCAAAGTAGTACCTTTCAGTACGTAACCAATGTAGTTTTCAAATCGGCTGTCGGCAGTAATGTCGTTCTTGCCTATATTGACAGTCGTTTCGCTCAACTGGAGATATTTCGGAGTGAAAGTGAAAAGGGACTTCTTAATCTCTACATCCGGCATATCTTTCATTTTCAGTTTCATGCCTGTCAGTCCGATAGTGCCGGCAGCCTGCATACGTTCATACTGTTCCTGTTCGATGTAGGAGAGACGTCCTGACATTTGCATATCGGCGTCGATTGTTCCGTTCAATTCCATGTCTCCAAGCGGATATACCTGCTTAATCATGCCCAAGTTGAGAATACCTTTCGCTTCAGCTTTAAAGCCCGGGTCGCTGATTGAGTTTTCACGTTAGCAGTCAGGCTGAACGGATTTCCTGCCAGGCGGAAGCTGAACGGATTGATATCAACGGTAGTCAGGTCAATATTTCCACCCGGATTCTGAACGTTAGCGCTAATATTGATTTGGTCCACACCTGCTGGTAAAGCCGGATAGCGGAACATGGCATTTTTGACTTGCATATCAATATTGAATGAAGGAACGGTGTCTCCCTGCAGGATACCTTTGGCTGTTGCGGTAAGGGTGGCGGTTCCGTCTGTTTTCAGGCTGGAGAACTCAGTCGCATAGATAGCAGGAATCAACGAAAGAATTTCCTTGAAACCGATATCATTCGTATTAAGTTTCAAATCCATGTCGATAGCCGGGTCTTTCAAGGCTACCCAACCGTCGATGCCGGCTTGGATGGCGTTAAGACGAATCGTATTATCCTTTAATGTGTATTTGTTATTGGCGAGGTCGGCATCTACATCCATCTTTGCGGAGATATTGGCATTTGCCAGGAAAGGAATCCCGTTCATCTTGTAAGTCAGGGATTTAGTTTCCGCTTCCAGTTTCAGGGTAGTACGTTCACTTCCCAAGTCTCCTGCGCAGATAGCGTTGAAGTCGCGGATATCAGCATACATTTTCCCTTGTTGGTCATCATAGACCAGATTCATGTTTTTGATGACGAAACGTTGTAGTTTCACTTTGAAAGGAGAAGATTCTTCTTCCTCAGCGGCAGGCGTTTCGGCAGTTGCGGTCGTGTCCGGTTTCATAATATCCCAGTTGACTTGCCCGTCCGGCAATACAATGGCGTGCAGCTTGGTGTCTTCAATGAAGATTTTAGAAATATCATAGCCGCTATCTCCGAAAAGTGAGAATAGATTAATGGCGGCAGTAACTTCTCCGGCTTGTACAAGGGTATCGTTAGCGAATTCTCCTGTACCTTTCAGCCAGAAATCTTCGAGAGTGACAGAAGCCTGCGGGAAGTTACGGAACAGGCTAATGTTGAGTTTCTTAAAGTCAAATTGAGCGTTGAGCATCTTGTTGCCTTCTGTCTTTACGATATCGGCTATCTTACCTTGGAAGGCGAAAGGAAGAAGGAGCATCAGAATGATAATTACTCCTACGGTGATAGCTGCGATTTTCAAACCTTTTTTCATTTGCTTCTATTTTAAGAGTCTGATAATATGCAAGGAGCAAAACTAATAAAATTTTTTGATAATAAGGGATAAAAGAGTTTTTTTTAGGGATTCTTATTTTTAAATTAGCAGAATCCAAAGTACGGGATTGTATTTGGAACGGTTGAGAATAGAGAGCAGGGGATGATAACTTAAACTGTAAATATATTTACGTATAGCTCTCCAAAGTAGACAATGGCTCTCCAAGGCGTTGTAAGTGGGGGATTCGTTCCTCGGTGAGCAACGACCTTTTCCTCGGTGGGGAACGGGGCTTTCCTCGGTGAGGAACGATGTGTTGGTCGGTGAGGAAGAAAACGGTCGGTTTCCGTCTTTTTCATTTATATAGATTTATTACTTTCTCTTTTTCTTCAGTTCCTCTGCGATTCTCCATTGTAACGCAGCTTCCACTTCCTTTCCTGCTTTCAGCAAAGCGTCACCGAATAGTTCATGTGCACCGGCATGCTCCGGTTTCAGGCTTGTCGCTTTATCCAGGTCGGCAATGGCCCCTTCCGTATCTTCCGTTTTCAATCGGAGTTTTCCCCGGTTATAAACAGCTTTGAAATTTGCCGGATGAAGATTTACAGCCGTATTGAAGCAGTTCTCCGCATCAAAATATTCTTTGTTGTTAAAGAGCGTGATTCCTTTTCGTATCCAGGCGTCCACGTAGTTCGGGTCGAGGCTGAGCGCCTTGTCATAATTGGCAAGGGCGGCACGTGCGTCATGTGCCTGAGTAATACATTCATTACCCATTAACAGATACTCATGAGCGTATTGGCGCAGACGTTCCTGCTGTTCCTTCATCTGCTCCTTGAGTTTTTTATTCTGCTCTTTCAGGGTGTTGATGACACCGAGTTTCCGGCGGATTAATCGGCGGGGGACAGGCTTTTCTATATCATAGCGGGAATGAATGGCACGGAAAAATTGTTCCAGACACTCTTCCATGTCTCCTTTGTCGAAAGCACGTGCGGCTGCGGCATATTGCACATCTGCCTGTGCCTGTTTCAATGCCTTGTCAATGGCTTGTCTGTTATTGAAACGTCCCGCAAAGTTCACAATTTCGGGACGAACGAAAACATCTGCCCTGTTAATCGGCTTTTTGAGTTGGATACCATCCAGAGAAGTGCAGCGGCTGAGGGCGACATATGCTTGTCCACCGGCAAATACTCCGCCTGTGAAGTCAATGACTACCCGGCTGAAAGTCAGTCCCTGACTTTTATGAACAGTGATAGCCCAAGCCAATCGGATAGGATATTGGGTGAAACTACCCAGTACTTCTTCCTCAATCTCTTTCGTCTTTTCGTTGTAGCGATAACGGATATTGCGCCATGAATCCCGTTTCACGTCACATTCTTTCCGTCGTCAGTGATAACGTATATCGTTTCTTCTTCCTCATCAATACCGGCAATGACACCAATCGTACCATTTACCCAACGACGGTCGAAATCATTCTTGATAAAGATAATCTGTGCACCGGGCTTTAGCACAAGCTCTTGTGAGGTAGGCAGACTACTTTCGGGAAAATCTCCTTCGATTACTCCTTCAAAAGTAATCGGTTCTCCCGGAAGCTCGGCTAGTTTCTTCTCATTGATTGAGTCTACTGTATCCCTTCGAGTAGCAAGCGTGATATACATGTCTGCTTCCGATTCTTCAATCTGACTTCCATATCGGGTATTCAACAGTTGCAAGTCTGCAGCTCCGGCGGTATTAGTACGAATGTGGTCAAGGACACCGACAAAAACAGGGTCAGTCTGCCGGTAAACTTTTTGCAGTTCGATAGACACCAAATCTATCTGACTGAACACTCGTGCAGAGAAAAAGTAGGAGTAGGATAGAAGCGGTTCAATATTTCCCGCTCGTCATTCTTTACGACAGGTTCCAACTGGAATACATCGCCTACCAATAACAACTGTTTTCCACCGAAAGGCTCACGTAAGTTATGGGAATATACGCGCAGGATACGGTCGATGGCATCAATGATATCTGCCCGTACCATTGAAATCTCGTCAATAATCACCAGCTCTATCTGTTCCAGTAACTTCCGGTGCGGTTTGGTATATTTGAAAAACTCGTGAATACGTCCCCGTTGCAGACTAAGGTTCGGGTCGTCCGGCAATAGCGGATAGAAAGGAAGTTTGAAGAAACTATGCATCGTGCTTCCCCCGGCATTGATTGCGGCAATACCCGTCGGAGCAAGTACGACATGTTTCTTTTTCGTATTCTCGCAGACGTAACGCAGGAATGTAGATTTCCCTGTCCCCGCCTTTCCGGTCAGAAAAACCGACTGGCGTGTATATTGAATCAAGCTCAGGGCATCCTGAAACTCAGCGTTGTTGGTGTCTACGCTCATTCTTGTAAGTATTGTAAATCCTTTTTATTCAATGATTCCGAAATGTTTCATTGCCTTGCTGATTCCATCCTCGTCAATGGGAGCCGTCACGTAATCGGCGGCGGCCTTTACGTCATCTTTTGCCTGTCCCATAGCTACTCCGATAGCGGCATGGCGAAGCATACTAATGTCGTTTCCACCATCTCCGAATGACATCGTATCTTCCAACTTAATATCAAAGTAACGGATGATTTCATCAATCCCCTTTTGCTTTGTATCCCCTTTGGCGGTCACGTCGGCAAAAGACGGATACCAGCGACCTATCTCACAAGTCGGGATAGACGGGCGGATTTCCTTTTCTTCTTCCTCTGTGATAAAGGGCGTCATTTGTATAATCTCCCTGCTGGTCGCTTCTTCAAAAGAAACAGTCGGGATAACATTCACATGCAGAAAATCATAGAATATCTTTTTCACCATTTCGTCAGGCTGGCAGACGGATATATTATGTTCCTCTACAAAGATACAAGGCACTCCTTTCTTTTCGCAGAAAGCTGCCATTGCTTTTACTTCCTCTTGGGGGATGGCACTTTTATAAATAACTTGCTCTCCGACAAAACAATAAGCCCCGTTCATGGTTATGTATCCATCTATGAGATTCCGGTCTTGTAGTTCGGAAAGGTTGTTGATAATAGCTTTCGGGCGTCCGGTAGCGATAAATATTTTGTGCCCTTTTGCATGGGCGGCTTCCAGTGCCTCAATGGTAGAAGTCGGGATACGGTGAGTCTCAAAACTGACCAGCGTTCCGTCTATATCAAAAAATAATGCTTTCGTCATAAATTCCTTTTTGAATTGAATACAAAAGTACTACTTTTGTCTCACATAACATAACAACATCATACAGTATGAAATATAATTTTGATGAAATAATAGACCGTAACGGTACAGACTCCGTTAAATGGGATGGAGTGGAAGGTCGTTGGGGGCGCAAGGACTTGATTCCGATGTGGGTAGCCGATATGGATTTCCGTACAGCTCCTTTTGTGATAGACGCTTTGAAAAAACGCCTGGAGCATGAAGTGCTCGGATATACATTTGCCTGTAAAGAATGGTCGGAGTCTATTATCAACTGGTTACAGACACGCCACGGATGGACGGTAAGCAAAGAGATGCTGACATTCACTCCCGGCATTGTTCGTGGATTGGCCTTTGCTATCCACTGCTTTACGCAGAAAGGGGATAAAGTTATGGTGATGCCGCCTGTTTATCATCCTTTCTTTTTGGTAACTCAGAAGAATGAACGTGAAGTCGTATTCAGCCCGTTAGTATTGAAAGACGGACAATATCATATTGATTTTGACCGTTTCCGCCAAAATATTCGGGGCTGCAAACTGCTTGTTTTAAGTAATCCTCATAATCCGGGCGGACGTGTATGGACAAAGAGGAACTGGCTCAAATAGCCGATATTTGCCATGAAAGCGGTACATTAATCATCTCTGACGAGATTCATGCCGACTTGACTTTGCCGCCATACAAGCATCCTACGTTCGCTCTTATTTCTGAAAAGGCACGGATGAATTCACTTGTCTTTATGTCTCCGAGCAAGGCGTTTAATATGCCGGGACTGGCAAGTTCTTATGCTATCATAGAAAATGAGGAGCTTCGTCACCGTTTCCAGACATATATGGAAGCAAGCGAGTTCAGTGAAGGGCATCTGTTTGCTTACCTGAGTGTAGCGGCTGCTTACAGTCATGGTACGGAATGGCTTGATCAGGTGATTGCTTATATCAAGGAAAATGTAGACTTTACCGAAAACTATCTGAAAGAGTATATTCCTGCCATCAAGATGATTCGTCCGCAAGCTTCCTATCTTATCTTTTTGGATTGTCGTGAATTAGGACTAAATCAGGAAGAATTGAACCGTCTTTTCATAGAAGATGCTCATTTGGCATTGAACGACGGAACAACATTTGGTAAGGAAGGCGAAGGCTTCATGCGGTTGAATATTGCTTGTCCGCGTGCTACGTTAGAACGGGCTTTGAAGCAGTTGGAGCGGGCGGTAATAAGCTTAAAGTAACTCCTTTAGGATGGGATTATTATATTGGAATAATTCTCACCGAAATGAGAATGTTTTCTCATAGGCATAAAAAAGTTAGAGAATATAGATGACCGTAAGTTGCTGTTTATTATAGGGTTTGAAAAGAACTATACACTGTTTTGCATGAGAATTAAAGAAGCAAACTGCAACCTGATTTTATAAAATAAGCCCTTTTTCCACGAAATTCGGAAAAGGGGCTTGTTTTTTGGATTAAGAAGCTGAGAAATCAAATAAAGATAAACACTTACTTCTGCATAAAATCTACCGGAATCAACCGCACTTCACTATTCAAGCCGGAAGGCAGCGGACTCCAATGCCCGTAATTGGCCGGGCGATAGTTTAAATCGACAATATTGATTTCTTTGAACTTGCGCCATTGCACTCCCTGTCTGTCCAGTTCTGCTATTCGGTTTGCAGGAAGGTTCGTGACTTCTATTTCGATGTGGTTTTTCCCGGATTTCAGCAGATGACCTACTCTCAACTGATAAGGCACTGCCCATACACAACCCGCTTCCTGTCCGTTGATGCGGACACGGGCACTTTCGCGTACATCGCCCAAGTCGAGCATCCAATCGTCAGCCTTCAGGGAAGGCAGCTCAATATCCAATGAATAAACGCCGGTTCCCATATTGATTTTGGCTGCCGGATGATTGATGCTTGTCCATGAACACGGGCGGTCTATGTCGAATGTACCTTGAATTTCCGGTTTGCTTTCGGCAAAGTGTAGTTTCCAACCGTGGTCAAGGCTGAGGCTGAAAGGTTGTTCCTTTATATATTTCCACGGTTTGGAAGCTTTTAAAGGCTGTTGATAAGTTTGCAGGATAACCGATTCGCCGGATTTCAGTTGTAGATAAACTTGTGTCTTACCGTCTGCCTGACGGATAAGGGCTTCTCCACATTCTCCGGTCATAGGGTTGAAGAGGGCGGCTGCGGTTGCATTCGTTCCTAAGGTAACCCAGCCATCCACTCCTTTGTCTTGCAGGGAAGAGATGAAATAATGATGTCCCGTGTCATTAACTCTCCGGATAGTTTGCAGACCGAATTTTGTTTTCATTTCCTCGCAAGGAATATGGCAACTGGCCAATGTGCGCGCATAATCCCTTCCTGTGATAATCTTTCCCTTTCCAACCGGAGTGACGGTTGTTTCGGAGAAAGAGACAGACGGAAGTTGGCGGAGCGTACGTTGGTAACTTTTACGTTTCTGTTCCAAGCGGGCATATCCCGGTACATCCGTCGGATAGTTTTCGAGGAATACGATAGTAGCTCCCTGCTTGGCCAGTTCTACAAGATGCGCCAACACATCATCCGGCATCAGATGGGCGGCAGGCACTACCAATGCTTTGTAACCCGTTCCGCCCGAAGTAACCAACTGTCCGTCCTTGAAACGGGTGCTGCGGATGAAGTTGTCGGAGATGTAATCCCCGTCGTATCCGCTGTTGTTGATGCGGTGGATGGCGTCGATAAATTTAGGAGCCAGTTTATCCATGTGGTGGATAGTGAATAGTAACAATCGTCCCGGTTGTTCGTTCCACATATCATATACCGGAAGATAAATCAGGAAATCATTATCCGGTCGTCCCATTTGCAGAAAGCTCTGGCAACGGGTGATATAATTGAAGAAAGAAGGAGCGTCACGCCAGATACTGTTCGTCGGATTCATATTGATAGACGCATAGAACAGCCAACCCGGCCATTCGGCTTCTTTCGGAGAGTAAGGCGTCCCATGAAAGAACATATGATTGACACCGGAAACAAACATTAAGTCCATATCCGGCTTGCATTGTGACAGGGAAGTGCGGAAATGCTCCGTCAGCCAAGTGAATGTTTCGGAAGAAGTATAGGTCTTACCTGCAATATGTGCGGCCGAAGACGCATATTTCAGCATAGACAAGTCCGAATCATTCTTCTTGGTCAGTGAATCCTGCCGCAATCCTTTGATATGGAACTGTGACAGTCCGAAGCCTTCACATTCGGGAATATCTACGGCTGCGTAAATATCAATCAGATTACCCGGTGAACCATGTGCCTGGTTGCGGGTGATGCTACCGTTTTTGTGTGCCCAGTCTGTCCATTGACAGGTGAAGTTTTCCAATAACAGGTCGGAAATCGTCTCCCGATAATCGGACAAGATGCGTCTGCTGACTTCGGGACGGCTTTCATCCAGAAATTCAGGGAAATGCTCTTCCAGTTTATATCCCCGTCTGCGGGCAAACTGTTCCAGGAAATCGTCTGTCCAGTCTGCTTGATACACCTCGTAAGAGTCGTTGAAGAATGTATGCGGATAGCTTGTCTTGCTACTCTTGAATGCACGGTCGAAGCGGGAAAGATAGTTCTTGACAGCTTTCTTTGACAGGTGGTTCATGACGTATCCTTCCCCGCCCGGTGCTGCCCGTTTCACTTTCTGCCGTGTCTTTCCAACGTAGAGGGCTACCACTTTCCATTTGCCGGCAGGGGCTTTCCATTGCAACTTGTCTTTTTTTACATGAGAAGTCAGATTAAGACACTGGCCATTTTCATTATAAGCCATCACCCGGCTTAATACGGAATAAAGTTGTTGCTTAGGGTCAGTCACATTAATATCCTGTACAATCTCTTTGCCGCCCTCTATTTCGTAGGTTTGGAAGATTGCCTTAGTCGCTGCGTCTTCAATGCTGACTTCCGGCCCGCCAAAAGGCCATCCGGTACCGGTATTCATGTCGATTTCAACACCTGTGCGTTTACCTTCCGCCTGTGTATGCTTGAGCACTTCCATCCAGCGGGGAGAGAGGAACTGTATCTCGTTTGCGTCATTCCCTTGCACGCCGTAGATAGGCGTGATTTCCACCGCACCCATGCCGGCACGTGCATATTCTTCCAGATTGTACGTCAGGTTCTTTTCGTCTACGGCACTTCCCAGCCACCACCATCGGGTGCCGGGACGCGCTTCTGCCGGAACGTTCGGCCACTGTTGCGCTTGTATGGCTCCGCCTGTTGCAAGCAGGCAGAGGAATATCAATTGTTTCTTATTCATCATTCTTTCGGCGTATTATAATATTCTATCTTTTCTACATCATCGGTTACAAAGAGCGGTCGTCCGTCCGGCTGTTCAAAATGGAAGCGGATACCGTCGAAAGTTATGTTCCGTGCATGGCGGACGTAAAATCCTTTGGCGGGAATAGTGCCGAACATCCACGGTTCGGGATATACTTTCTCCTGTTCGGGCGGAACACGTTTACCGTCTTCCGCGCTGTATCCACCTTTATAATATAGGTGAATATTACGGAAAGTGACATCCTCGATACAAGCACCCGGCACACCGCTGATAATGGAAGCATATCGGCTGTCGGCATTCCACACATTGATATCACTGATAAGAATACGTTTCATTGTGCCTACGGGCGTGCCTTCGGGACTACGCATACGTGCGCCCAGTCTTAGAAAAATAGGAGCATTGACAATATTCCTCATCGTGATATTGCTGATAACAATATCTTCCAGACGTCCCCCGTCTACGGTTTCCAGTGCCAGACCCCTGCAATGTTCAAAGATACAATTAGTGATGGCAATATTACGGAATCCGCCGCTGCTTTCAGTACCTAACTTGATGCGTCCGGTACGGTAACCATGGTCGGGAGCCTGAGGTTCGTCCAGTTGCCAGGTTCCGTCCATTACGCTTCCTTGGTCAAAACCGCTCACATAACAATCACTGATAGTCACATTCTCCGTATCCTGAAAACGTCCTAACCCGTAAGAGGCTTTCAGCACAATGGCATCGTCCCAGGGAGAATTTACCGTGCACTGGCTGATACGCACATTCCGGCAGCAGTCAATATCGAATCCGTCACGGTTGGTATCTACTTTCAGATTCAAGATAGTCAGATGGTCTACACCGGTGGCGAGCAGGGCGAAATGTCCGCAGTGAAGCATGGACAAATCCTTGAGTGTCACATTCCGGCAATCTTTCAGGCTGATAGCCTTGTTGCCTACACCCGGCAGCCGGCTTTCTTCACGGGTCAAGCCTTTACCGTAGATAAGTCCGGAACCGCTGATGGTTATATTCTCCAGTCCGATTCCCCAAATCAAGGAATTCTTCCAATGGCTGTGACCGAAATCCTGGTATTTATTATGTTCATTCGCTTCAGCGGTATCATATCCTTCCTCTTTTCCGGGAAAGGCGGCAACGATGCGTGCGCCTTGTTCCAGATAGAGGTGAATGTTGCTTTTCAGTCGGATAGAATAACAGGTATATTCTCCGGCAGGCAGGTAGACAGTACCGCCACCGGCTTGTGCGGCTGCTTCAATCGCGCTGTTGATGGCGGGGGAATCAATCGTTTTTCCATCCGCTTTGGCTCCGAAATCCTTCACGTTGTAGATGGCTGCATAGCTGTAGATGCAACCCACTAAGAGACTGAATAGTAAATATATCTTTTTCATTTTTTGTCGGTTTGGGCAAAAATATCCGGTAACATATAGTAGTTATAATCCGCCTTCTCATTCTGCTCATAGAAGCAGAAATAAATCCTGCTGCCGGGAACGAGCGGGCAACGTCCCGCCAGTACGGGCGGTCGGTTCGTTTTCCTGATTCATAAAGCATCAGGGGAGTTTCGTCCTTGTGCCCGTTGCTCAGGCGGATATCGTCGGTAGGAGTGACCGCCTGTACAGTCCGTAATTTCATGCTTTCTCCGTAATAGCAGGTAAAAGCCTGTCCTTCCACACTAAACACATTCACGTCCGCATCCGGCCGGCAATCGCCGAAGCTCCAGAATAAAGCATCGGCCTTGGGAGAGGAAGCTACCTCTATTTCCAGTATAAATCCACGGGTATCGGGCAAGGCTTTCCATTGGAAAGTAATCCTCGGTGTCTTTTCCTTAGGTTGCAGCCAGTGGCTTTCGTTTCCTTTCGATATTCCCAGCTTGAAAGTACCGGCAGGCGGTGTCAGAGACTGTGCTTGCGCATCAATGAGCAAGATTCCCAGCAGTACGATGGTCATGAGTTGTTTCAGCATAGTTGAATTTGATATTACTTTGTTCATTTTCCTTTAGTTCGATAGCGTCTTTCTCTGTTACGTCCAATGTAATCTCCGACAGGTTGAAATTCTTCGTATAGCAGATTTTACCCGGTTTTCTAGCCTGTGCTTCGATGGCGTAAAGATAGAAATTTTCCAGACGCAAAGAGTCGTTCCATCCCGAAGCAGAGATAAATTCGTCTACGTTCTCGGCTTTAATCCGCGATACATATACGTTGCGGAAGCGTGGGTATCCCTTTTCGGGGGGGACTACCGGAGTCAGCATAACTTTCCAGTGTTCCGGGATTTCCTGACCTTCATACTCTTTGGGAAGAGTGCTGTAACTGTAACTGGGGTTCCAGTTCAAGTCTGCTGCCAGTACGTGGCGGACGTTTTCGGCTTTTACGTTAGTCATGTAGATGTTTTCGATTGTCCCACCGCGGTTCATGGCGCTTTTCAGACGGAGCACGGCGGAAGTGCCGGCAGCTTCGAGGTTATAGCCCAATACATTCCGGATACTGCCGGAAGTTTCGCTGCCGCAGGTGATAAGTCCGGCGCCCTTGCGAGGCAATGCAATTGCGAATCACCACGTTCTCCGTAGGAAGATTCACCCGCAAACCGTCCGCGTCCCGTCCCGATTTGATACAGATATTGTCGTCGTTACAGTCTACATCGCAGTTCTCTATAAGAATGTTGCAGGAAGAATCTATGTCGATGCCGTCCGTGCTCGGGCCGTGACCGCCTATATTATTATTAATCGTCAATCCATCTATGGTGCAATAGTTGGAATAAAGAATCTGACATCCCCAAAGCCGGTACGCATCAGGGTGAATCCTTTTAAGGTGATATCCGAACTGCGTTCCACAAGAATACCCCGCACACGTTTGCAGTCGTAATCTACAATCCAGCGCAACCCTTTCGTTTCGTATTCTTTGCGCATTTCCCAATATTTGTCCCAAAAGACTTTTCCCCGGCAGTCCAAAGTTCCTTCTCCGCTGACGGCAGCGTTCTTTTCGTTGACAATGTTTATTACTGCTGCCGGCCATGTCATCTCGATACCCGCAATTCGTGAACGGAATTCGGGATAATGCTGGATATGGGGGCTGGCGAGTAGGGTGACGCCTTTGTCCAGTTGCAGGTTGACACCGCTTTTAATGAACAGTGCCCCGGTCTGATAATATCCGGGCTGGAGAGTGACGGTTCCCCCGCCGGAGACGGCACAACTGTCGATTGCTTTCTGGATAGCTTCCGTGCTGAGCACTGTGCTGTCCGCTACTGCGCCAAAAGAATTAGCGGATAAAATTAGGTCATTTCCGGGAGTTTTCCGGCTTCCTACACTGTCCGCCCACGACAAATCCGGTTGCTGCGGAACCTGTCCCCATTCGAAGCTGTTGCTTCCTGCTTGTTTGGCTGGAGTACATGCTATAAAAAACGTGCCTGCTAGAAGTAGGGGAAAGATGCTTTTACTTTTCATATCGGTCAATATTGGGATTCTTTAATTTCCGTCCGGTTTCTCTATTTCTGTGAAAGGTGATTCGTTCCAGTGGAAAGTATTCACATCATCCGGGTGTGCCGGATTGTATGCCGGGTCGATTTTCAGATATTTCGCCAGTTCGGGAACGGCTTTCTTCATTCCTTCAATCACACATTGGGCTATCTGATAAGCCCCGTAAGGATTGAAGTGGGTGTTGTCGGCAAAATCCTTGGTCTGTCCCGGATAAGTGCCTGCCGGATAATGTACGAAAGCACGTTTGGACGTTTCGGGGCCGAGGGCTTCATAGAGCGTGCGGGTCATTTCGTTGAGGTCAATCAATGGCACGTTCTCCTTGGCGGCAAGCCAGCGCATGGCTTCCGGTGTAGTCTTCGTGCGTGTCGCGGATATGTCCGGTTGCGTCAAAACTCCGGCGTTGGGTGGGAGTGACCAGTACGGGGTGTGCTCCGTGCACGGGCTTCGTCAATGAATGTTTTCAGGCTGGTCATAAAAGAGTAATACGCTCCTTTGCCGGGCCCTTTCTGTTTCTGGTCGTTATGTCCGAACTCCATAAAGAGATAATCGCCTTTCTTCATTTGGCTTAATGCTTTTTTCAGGCGTCCTGCTCCGATAAAGGTATTGGCTGATTCGCCGGATTCCGCATAATTGGCAATGCAGACATCTGTTCCGAAGAAATGGGGAATCATCTGTCCCCAACTGGCCCACGGTTCGTTATCCTGGTCTACTACCGTACTGTTACCGCATAGAAAAACAGTGATAACCGACGGGTCGGCGGGTTCTATATTGATACTCTGGCATACGGGTGCATCACCGTTGAATTCCAGTGTCAATTTATCATCCCAGTTCAATTTGGTTTTCTCGCGTGGTTTGATGCGCACGGATTCTTTCTCGGAGATGCGTGGATTCCGCTTGTTGATGATAAACGTCTCGTCTATGAACTGGCCTTTCTTTGTCGGCAGATTCTCAATGAACAGGCGACGGGATTCTCCCCGTACAGTTGTCACTCCTGCCTGCTTTTTGCTTCCGAGACGTACGGTCACTTTGTAATTTCCATCCGGTACGCGGACAGAGAAGAAGAAAGGCGCTTTGTTTCCTTTTTCAGGTGTGGCGACGAGGTCGTATCCGTATCCCGTCTCCTCGCTATATCGTGGTGCGTCCGACAGTTGGTAGGTTCGGACTTCTTCTTGGGCATTGGCGGTTATTGTAGCCAAGAGTAGTAAGCCTATGATAGTAGTTCTCATATAATATAAGTTAATATATTGGTTTATTGGATAATATCAGGCACGGATTACACGGATTTCACGGTTTTCAGAATTATGCTTTACGTAAAGCAACAGCGTAATCCGTGTAATCCGTGCCTGATAATTTCCGTTTAGTTAATCTTCGGTTTCAGTTCGTCGGGAGAATCTTTGGTGTAAGACTTCACATCTCCTGCTACTTTGGTAAACAGCGTTTGTATCTGCTCCGGTGTTATTACCGTTGACGGGCGGAAAGCATCCGAATTCATATAATCCAGGATTGCTTTGTGCATCTGCCGGGCAACGATTCTTTTCTCCGGTTGTGAAGTAATGTCCATGCTGGTCATCAGTAACTTTCCGTTCAATACCTTTGCCTCAAACAACATTCCTATTTTGCGGCTGATAAACCATGTATCAATGCTCTGGATAGTCGGCTGGAACTCTGCCGGAAAATCGGTGAACTGCATCACCTGTGCTTTATTCAGTAGTTCCCACCATTGCAGGTTGCTGTGATATTCCGTCGGGAATTGGCGGAAAAGCGGATGATATTCGTTCACGAAGATACCCGTCGTGTGCGGCGGGCGCATCTTGAACCAGGAAGTGTTCCAGAATACCGGAGTAAAATATTGTTTGACTTCTTTGCCGTATTGAATCTTTCCGGCCGCCGTAATCAGAACATTTCCACCTTCCTGCAATACCGATAAAGCCTTTGCATCCAGCGTATCTGTGGTATAAACATCACCTTGCGTCAACTCCACTTGCGCGGGATATACCCAAAAATCCCAGTCGTTCACGGCGTCACTGCCTTCGATGCGTACTTCCAGATTAAGTTTCTGCGGAGTAGTGATTCCTGTTAAATCCATATCCACACTACCCAAAGAACAGAGATTACCGATAGGTATATTGTGAGTACCTACACTTCCATGAGCATATATTTTCCCCAACTTATCCTTAATGATATAAACCGTTTTTGCTTCCTGCAAAGGAGCTGCCCGAAATGAGACACTTCGATGTCGGCATGGAATGTTTCGTTATTGGCATATACAAATTTCGGGATACGCGCCAATGGCACAGTCGGACTGCAAAAACGTCTGAACTGTTCTGCATTGATATATCCTTTTTCTTCAAAGAATACGTCCAATACACCGACCAATGCAGTTCCCTGACCGGAATAATCATTGAGAGCCAACAACTGGAATCCGGCATAATCGGGGGTGCGCAATGTCTTTTCAATGTCATGCTTGTAGCAGAGAGCCTGAAGTTTGCCGAAGCCATCATAAAGTCATAACTTTGGCTTCCCATGTGGTTGTCATTCAGAATATCCCGGAAGATTTCAAAATTCTTCGCTTTGTTGACTCCAGTGTACTTACGGATTTCATTGAAATTCGGGAATACGCACCACTGCCCGTCTCATGCGATACATACGGCTGTTTTACCGTATCTATCCTGGCGCGATAGTCCGACATATTTTCCGGGCGCGCACCTGCCCAACTCAATCCTCGTGCTCCGGCTTTCACATGAAATTCATTGTGAGGCTGCCACTGCCAGCTATTTCCTACGGAAGCTCCCGTATATACATGACGCGGGTCGGTCGCTTTCCAATAATCCACAAACTTGCTTACCCATGCCACCCAACGACCGGAAGGCTCATTGCCGCAAGCCAGCATACAATAAGAAGCATAATTCCCGTATTCTTTCGTCAAAGCAATCGTTTCATTCATCAGGTACTTGTCAATCGGCTGTCCGTTGCCCAGCTTCGGCCCATGATTCGGCCAGCTCGGCCCTTCCGGTTGCAGGTAGAACCCTACAAGGTCGGCAGCGATAAAAGCCGCTTCCGGCGGACAGAAGAGTGGAAACGCATATGGTTCAACCCGTAGTTGCGGCAAATGCGGAATACCCGTTCCCAGGAAGCTACATCCATCGGCGCATAGCCTGTCAACGGGAAATCACAGTTTTCTACCGTGCCGCGAAGCATTGTCTTTCTGCCGTTCACGTAGAACCATTTTCCTTCTATCTTGAAGTCGCGCATACCGAACTGCACCTGCTTTGTATCCGTCTGTTTGCCATTGCTCAGCGTAGCCGTCAGTTTATAGAGTGCAGGGCTGAATTCATCCCATGTCAGGAAATCCTTTCCCATCGGAGTTCCATTTCAACCGCATTGTCTCCCGGACGGATACTGAAAGTTTGCTGTACGGGAGCAACTTTGTGCCGGATGTCCGTGTTGAAACTCTCGGCAGAAAGCATGATTTCTCCTTTGGCGGAAGAAGCGGACTGTACATTCATACGCACCAGCGCTTTCTGATTGCTCAAATCGGGATATACCTGAATGTTCTCAAAGTGTATTTTCGGTGTAGCTTGCAATTCGATTCGTCCGACGATACCGTTCCAGTTGCCTTGCGTCTGGTCGGTGATACTGTGGGAGTCGGGGCCTACGTTGATTTCCTTGATGCGGTTGTCAATGCGGATAGTAATCAGACACGTCTTTCCGGGGGCGACCGCAGAAGTCAGGTCATAGACGTGAGGAACACAAAGACTGTTCTGCATGCCGAGTTCTTTTTGGTTTACCCAAACGGTGGTTTCGATATGCGGACGTTCCAGGAAAAGGGAGATTCTTTCCCCTTTCCAGTTGGAAGGGATTGTAACTTTCTTTTGATACCAGGCTACGCCTACATAATGTTTGTCCGGAGTCAGGAAGAAGGGGAGTTTCACTTGTCCCTCTATCCTGTATTTTTCCATATATGGGTTGAAGTAGTAAGAACTGTCGTAGAGGCTTCCCGTCCACTGGGTGCGGGCGGTCACTTCATCCCCCTTTAGCTTTTCGGGCATGGAGCCGGGCAGGTTGATAGAGTCGTCGAGGGATTTTTTGAACCATTGTTCCCTGACGCCGATATCTTCCCGGTCTATCTGGAAGTTCCACTTGCCGGATAAGCTGAAAGAATGATTTTGCCCCACTGCGGTCAGTATGGCGGCAAATACGATAGCAATACTTACTAAAAGTCGTTTCATGATATATAGGATTGATATGTTTTTCATTTCTTCTGAAAATCTGCCGCTAAAGTAGGGCTTTTTAAAGGTTTGGTAAATAGAAAGATGTACAGATACATAGAATATTGTATCAAAATGGGCTTATTGGGTGGTTGGTGTACAAAACTACATGTATTTGAAATATTGTCCATGCCCTTTGTCTTTGAGGAGTTTGCGGGATGCCCTATATTTGCGAAGTAAACTTTTTAATCTTAAAAGGAACCATGAAAAAAGTATTTGTCTGGATAGCTCTCAGTCTTTGGTCGATAATGACAATCTTTGCCGGTGAGAAAGCCTATCTCTTTTCTTATTTTATCAATGACAGTAAGGACGGACTGCATTTGGCATACAGTTACGACGGATTAAACTGGCTGCCCCTGAATGGTGGATGCTCTTATCTGACACCCTCTGTCGGTAAAGATAAATTAATGCGTGACCCGAGCATTTGTCAGGCTCCGGACGGAACGTTCCATATGGTATGGACTTCCAGTTGGACAGACCGGATTATCGGATATGCCTCTTCCCGCGACCTGATTCACTGGAGTGAACAGCAAGCCATTCCGGTGATGATGCATGAGCCGGAAGCCCATAATTGTTGGGCGCCCGAACTGTTCTATGACGAACCTTCGCAGACTTACTATATCTTTTGGGCTACCACCATCCCCGGCCGTCACAAAGAAGTGCCGACCAGCGAAAGCGAGAAGGGACTGAATCATCGCATTTATTATGTGACGACAAAAGACTTCCGTACTTTCTCAAAGACAAAGATGTTCTTCAATCCTGATTTCAGCGTAATTGACGCTGCCATTGTGAAAGACCCGAAGCATGAAGACCTGATAATGGTAGTGAAGAACGAAAATTCCAATCCGCCGGAAAAGAATCTGCGTGTTACACGCACGAAGAAGATAGCGAAAGGATTCCCGACCAAAGTATCTGCACCCATTACAGGAAAATACTGGGCAGAAGGCCCGGCTCCTCTTTTTGTAGGCGATACGCTCTATGTCTATTTCGATAAATACCGTGACCACCGTTATGGCGCTGTCCGTTCGCTGGATTACGGCGAGACGTGGGAAGATGTTTCCGAACAGGTTTCCTTTCCCCGGGGTATCCGCCACGGAACAGCTTTTGCGGTCGATATTTCCGTAGTGGAAGCGCTGAAAGCCAACCGCAACTACAACCCTTTGATTCCCGATAATGTGGCAGACCCTTCCGTAGCCAAGTTCGGTGATACGTATTATCTGTATGGAACGACCGATTTGGATTATGGTCTGAACCGTGCCGGAACACCTGTCGTATGGAAATCGAAGGACTTTGTGAACTGGAGCTTTGAAGGTTCCCATATTATCGGATTCGACTGGTCGAAGGAATATGAATATACGAATGATAAAGGTGAAAAGAAGAAAGGGTATTTCCGTTACTGGGCTCCCGGAAGAGTGATTGAACAGGACGGCAAATATTATCTGTACCCTACATTCGTGAAGCCGGACGAGAAAATGGGAACATATGTGCTCGTGGCAGACCGTCCGGACGGGCCTTTCCGTTTTGCCGACGGTAAGGGGCTTTGGCTCCCGATAAGGGTTCTTGGCTGACAGTAAGGGACTCTTAGCTCCCGCCGGAGAAGGCGGTATCGACAGCCCGGCTCTCATTGATGATATTGATGGAGAACCTTTTATTGACGATGATGGTACAGGATATATTTACTGGCGTCGCCGGAACGCGGCACGCCTTTCTGCGGACAGGCTTCATTTGGAAGGTGAACCGGTGACATTGAAAACACCCCGTCAGGGATATTCCGAAGGCCCTGTTCTGTTCAAGCGCAAAGGCATCTATTACTATATTTATACGTTGAGCGGACATCAGAATTATGCAAATGCCTATATGATGAGCCGTGAATCCCCTCTTACCGGCTTTGTAAAGCCGGAAGGCAACGACATCTTTTTATTTTCCTCTCCCGAGAACCAGGTATGGGGACCGGGGCACGGCAATGTGTTCTATGACGAAGGAACGGATGAATATATCTTTCTCTATCTTGAATATGGGGACGGCGGAACTACCCGCCAGGTGTACGCCAACCGCATGGAGTTTAATGACGACGGAACGATTAAGACTTTAATCCCCGATATCCGTGGTGTCGGCTACCTGACAACTCCGCAAGAGGCACGGACGAACCTCGCCTTGCAGGCTCATTTCTATGCTTCTAGCGAGAAAGCTCCCCGCACTTCCGTTGTCAATATCGAAACCCGGCCCAACCAACCTTTGCCGGATAAAGGCTCGGTGAAAAGCTATACGCGTACACATACTTATCAAGCTGCATCTGTAGCCGACGAATCAAATGGAACCCGCTGGATGGCTACCGATACGGACAGCAGTCCCTATATCACGGCGGACTTGAAAGAAATCCGCAACATCAGCGAATGTCAGTTCTACTTTACCCGCCCCACCGAAGGACATACGTGGAGACTGGAGAAATCAATGGACGGAAAGCATTGGCAGACGTGTGCCGAACAAGGAAAAGTACAGGTACGCTCTCCTCATATAGCTGACGGCATTGGCAAAACCCGTTATCTTCGCCTTCATATCTGCAGGGGAGATGCCGGATTATGGGAATGGAAAATCTATGAGAAATGATGATTTTTAGGCACGGATTACACGGATTACGCTGTTGCAATATGCACACATATTTAGGAAAAATCGTGAAATCCGTGTAATCCGTGCCTAATTCTCCATTTATAAAACTAATATTGAACTAATAATCACACCGATAACCTCATCGAATTTATGAAATATATGATAAAAAGTAAAATGCTGGCAGCTTTTTGTGCCGCCTGCCTGCTGACCCTTTCAGCCACAGCACAAACCTCATCATGGTTTAATGACAAGGACTTGACATTGACAGGTGTCTATTATTATCCCGAACACTGGAATGAAAGCCAATGGGAGCGTGACTTCAAGAAAATGCATGAACTGGGATTTGAGTTTACCCATTTTGCCGAGTTTGCCTGGGCGCAACTGGAACCCGAAGAGGGGCGTTACGACTTTGCCTGGCTCGACAGAGCCGTAGCTTTAGCTGCCAAATATGATTTGAAAGTAATCATGTGTACTTCTACCGCCACACCGCCTGTATGGATGAGCCGGAAATATCCCGAAATCCTGCTGAAGAACGAAGACGGCACTATCCTCGACCATGGCGCCCGCCAGCACGCATCATTTGCTTCTCCCCTGTATCGGGAACTATCTTATAAAATGATAGAGAAACTGGCACAGCATTATGGAAATGACTCCCGTATTATCGGATGGCAACTCGATAACGAGCCTGCCGTACAATTCGACTATAACCTGAAAGCGGAACTTGCCTTCCGCGATTTCCTTCGTGCCAAATACCACAATAACATACAGCAATTGAACGATGCATGGGGAACGGCATTTTGGAGCGAAGCCTATTCGTCTTTTGATGAAATAACCCTTCCCAAGCGTGTACAGATGTTTATGAATCATCATCAAATCCTGGACTACCGTCGTTTTGCGGCAACACAGACCAATGATTTCCTGAATGAACAATGCCTGCTAATCAAGAAATACGCCAAGAACCAATGGGTTACTACCAACTATATACCGAACTATGACGAAGGGCATATCGGCGGCAGCCCTTCCCTTGACTTTCAGAGTTATACCCGCTATATGGTATATGGAGATAATGAAGGTATCGGCCGTCGGGGGTATCGTGTCGGCAATCCGTTGCGTATCGCGTGGGCAAATGATTTCTTCCGTCCGATACAGGGAACTTACGGCGTAATGGAACTTCAGCCGGGACAAGTAAACTGGGGCAGCATCAATCCCCAACCCTTCCGGGAGCAGTCCGCCTGTGGATGTGGAGTGTCTTTGCCGGTGGAAGTGATTTTATCTGCACCTACCGTTATCGTCAGCCTCTCTACGGCACAGAGCAATATCATTACGGGATAGTAGGTACGGACGGAGTGACCGTAACTCCCGGCGGGAGAGAATATGAAACCTTTATAAAGAGATTCGCGAACTCCGCAAGCACTATTCTCCCCGCGAAACGAAACCCGCCGCATACACCGCACGTCGTACGGCTATTCTTTTCAACCATGAAAACTTCTGGAGCATCGAACGCCAGAAACAGAACCGCACATGGGATACTTTTGCGCACATCGAAAAGTATTACCGTACTTTAAAATCCTTCGGAGCACCTGTCGATTTTATCTCAGAAGCCAAGAATCTGTCGGATTACCCGATTGTCATCGCTCCGGCTTACCAATTAGTTGATAAGGAACTGGTAGATAAATGGATTGTTTATGTGAAGAATGGCGGAAATCTCGTCCTGACCTGTCGCACGGCACAGAAAGACCGTTACGGCCGTCTGCCGGAAGCTCCTTTCGGCTCTATGATTACCCCGCTGACCGGAAACGAAATGAATTTTTACGACTTGCTTCTTCCCGAAGACCCAGGCACTGTTATCATGAACGGAAAGGAATATTCCTGGAATACCTGGGGAGAAATCCTGAATCCCCCGGCCGATGCACAAGTATGGGCGACATATACCAATGAATTTTACGAAGGAAGCCCTGCAGTGACTTTCCGTAAATTGGGAAAAGGAACGATTACTTATGTTGGAGTGGACAGCCATAACGGTGCACTGGAAAAAGACCTGTTGAAGAAATTATATGCACAACTCGATATTCCGGTAATGGATTTGCCTTATGGCGTAACCCTTGAATACCGCAATGGCTTTGGAATTGTTCTGAACTATTCAGACCAGCCTTATACTTTCGATTTGCCGAAGGGTAGCAAAGTATTGATAGGAACCCCGGAAATTCCCACGGCAGGCGTATTGGTCTTTTCAATATGAATATAGAATAGCATCTAATTCTAATCTTTGAACAAATTAAAGTACTGATATACATATCTGAATTAAAAATAATAATGCGATGAAGACTAACTTCTTGAAATGTTTGCTGGGCATATGCCTTTGCTTGTTGGGTATTTCCCCTGTTTTGGCAGGTGACAACTATAAAACAATAAAGGTGAAAGCACCTTTCCCTATGCAACCGATTAAAGTATTTATCTATCCGGACAAAGACTTTTCTATCACTGATTACGGAGCCAAATCCGGCGGTGAAATAGATAATACAAAAGCCATAGCTGCCGCCATAGATGCGTGTAACAGAGCAGGTGGCGGGAGAGTAGTCATACCCGCAGGTACATGGCTGACCGGCCCAGTCCATTTTAAGAGTAATATAAATCTTTATCTGGAAGAAAATGCCGTCTTGAGTTTTACGGATAATCCCTCGGACTATCTTCCGGCAGTAATGACCTCTTGGGAAGGTTTGGAATGTTACAATTATTCTCCTTTGCTTTACGCTTTTGAATGTGAGAATGTGGCAATTACCGGTAAAGGGACGCTACAACCTAAAATGGATACTTGGAAAGTATGGTTTAAGCGTCCCAAACCCCATTTGGAAGCATTGAAAGAACTTTATACGAAAGCCTCAACCGATGTTCCTGTGAACGAGCGTCAAATGGCAGTGGGCGAGAACCATCTTCGTCCGCACCTGATACACTTCAACCGTTGCAAGAATGTTTTGCTGGATGGATTCAAGATTCGTGAAAGTCCTTTTTGGACGATTCATCTCTATATGTGCGACGGTGGATTAGTGCGCAACCTTGATGTAAAAGCTCACGGGCATAATAATGACGGCATCGACTTCGAGATGAGCCGTAACTTCCTGGTAGAAGATTGCTTTTTCGACCAGGGGGATGATGCGGTAGTTATCAAGGCCGGACGTAATCAGGACGCATGGCGATTGAATACCCCTTGCGAAAACATTATCATCCGTAATTGCCAAATTCTTAAAGGACATACTCTCCTTGGTATCGGAAGCGAAATCTCCGGGGGAATACGGAACATCTATATGCATGACTGCACTGCTCCGAACTCCGTGATGCGTCTTTTCTTTGTGAAAACCAATCATCGCAGAGGTGGATTTATCGAAAACATCTATATGAATAATGTACAGGCGGGAAGTGCCCAAAGGGTACTTGAAATAGATACCGAAGTGCTCTATCAATGGAAAGACCTGGTTCCTACGTATGAAGAGCGTATCACCCGTATCGAAGGTATTTATATGGATAAGGTCACTTGTGAATCGGCAGACGCCGTTTACGAGCTGAAAGGAAATGCAAAACAGCCGGTGAAGAATGTGACAATCAAGAATGTGAAGGTAGGAGAGGTGAAGAAGTTCGTGAAGAAGGTGAATAACGTGGAGAATGTGGTGGAGAAGAATGTTACTTATTGAATGAAGGATAAATCTCCTATGCTATAATTTGTTTGATTCGGAATTGTGAAGTTTGGTTCCTTTTTGATGCGGAAATGAACTAAATATCTCTCTATATAAAATGAAAAAGTGAAAAACATCTGCCATCTGCAACAAAATTGAGATAATATATTAATTAATAGATTGTTACAGCGTTGCAGATACCGTTGCAGATGGTTGCAGATACCTAGCTATCTGCAACACTTTGTATGCCGATAGAAAGCTGTCTTTTAAGAGCAAGGTAACAGTACATATAGCTAAACATCAGCCTCCGTTTCTATACATGGAAACTTCAGTATCCCTACGTGGAAACTCCAGTATCTATATGCAGAAACTCCCGTTTCTATGCTTGGAAACGAGAGTTTCCAGCCTGGGAACGGGAGTTCCAACGTAGGGAACTGCTATTTCTTAAGTAGACACTGACGGGATGACCGATACGGCTCGTTTATAGTGTTGCAGATACCTGGGTATCTGCAACCATCTGCAACAGCATCTGCAACGCTGTAACCATCTATTAATTAATATATTATCTCAATTTTGTTGCAGGTGGCAGATGTTTTTCACTTTTTCAGGTTCTTCGTCAAATTTGGTGGTACTTCTTCTATTGTGAATAAAGAATCTTGGCTCTCAGTAGTTTACTTCCTGCCCTATTGTACATCTGTCTTTTTACCGCTTTAATTTTATTCACTGTCCCCTCCAATAATCCGTTACTGAAGGGGATATCAATAGCTGCCTGTACTGCCTCCCAGTCTTTTTCAATACCATATGCAAAGTTCGTCAGTGCCATATTCCGTGTTGCCTTCGCTTTTTCAATCCACTTTCTAATATCCTTATCATAAGTATTCCCATTAATCATATCTCTGAAATTCTGACACACGCTTAAGAGTTCTTTAATCTGTGGTGAGGATTTATACAGTTCCGCTAGTTTAGGATTATCCGATTTTCCCTTTAGAATGTATTTGCGTATCTGATTCTGTGAAACTCTCTGTGTTTTACTTCCGTTTTCAATGCTCTCATTATGCTCCTTGACTTCCTTCCTCTTTTGTTGATACATTTTTCGCAAGCTGGATGTTATCCTTCCAATAAGTGCGCCACTGATTTTACTCCCCATTTTTTGTGCCAATATTTTTCGGGTAATACAGCCCGCACTAATGATTGTAGCCAGTTCGGATACATATTTAAGAGCTGTCTTCTGTTGCTCATTCAAGTATGCCCCTATTCTCCTGTTATGAATGAGCTTATAAATGTAGCGACTTTTCTTGCCCAAATGTGTGGCTGTCTGCTCAATGGTCATCCCCTGCATTTTTAAGTTCAGGCTTTCCCTGTATATCTTCAATTTTTCTCTGTGTCGGACATCTCCCATGTTAAATATGTCCTGAAGAATTAACGAAGAAGCCGTGTCTCTGTCAGGATATTCGTACTTGAGCTTTTCTTGGTCTGACGAATCATTTTCTATTTCCGGTATCATCGTGTCCGTCATATTCTTGGTTAGATGGAACCGGTCGCAGATTTGTGTAACACCAGGGATTATTCTGTTTATAGCCTCTGTGAAACATCTTCCACGGTCTCGTTATATATTGTATCTGAGGATTCCGGGTGAGCCAGTTATCAAGCGCTTCTCCGCTTCTATCCTCTAACAAAGCAATAGGCATGTGTGTCATCTGGTCTACGACCACACTCATATAATCCTTACCTTTTTTATAGGCAAAATCATCAATACCTACATAAATACTTTTATTATGCATAGGATTATGTTGCCCGTACCGTTGTAGGATGCGTAAGCAGGAAGAGCTACTGGCCGTTATATGGAACAGTTGCAAAGAGAAGAGGCCTTTCGGGAGTAAGTTCCAAGCTTATCGATCTGATGCGTTCCTCAACAAGATAGCTCCGTCTACCATACCGACGAGCCAGAAAAGACAACGGTTCGCAGAATATTTTTTGCGGACAAGAAATATTGTCACAATAATATTTGCCAACCTTTATGACTAACTCCAAACTATGACCGTAAACTTCAAGATCCTGAATATGACGGGAGTAGTAACTGTGCAACCGGTGACTGAAATGTCCGCAATAAGGACAGGAAGCCCCCTTGCCAGCCGTATGTAAAAAGACCGTCAATGAGCCAACAGCTTCAGAGATACCATCTTGTTGCAGACTATCGTAGCCAAGACTGAATCTGAAATCATGGAATAATCCCCTATTTGTAGGAGTATTTTCTTTTTTTGATGTATATTTGTACGTTGTAGATATGGCTTGTTGCATGGTAACTTTTAATGATGTGGTGTCTTTAAAGTTACTAAAAAGCAAACATATCTACAACTTTTTATAGGATTAAGAAAGAAGAAGACCGTTGAAATAAAAAAGAGATTACCACCAAATTTGACGAAGAACCCTTTTTCATTTTATAAGGAAGGTTATTTTGCTCAAAACCGTACGGAAAAAGAAACAATTCTTACGAAGATTCTATTTGTAGTGTATTATTATTTTTATTAGAAATCAACAAAAGTATTGCCACTTATACTTCTTGATTATAAAGTCTTATTCAGGGAGCATAAGTGGCAATATCGACAATATCTATTTAAGATTAATATCCAGGATTCTGCATCGCTTTCTTTTCATCGTTAGTCAAGGCAGAGCCGCTTGCATTTGTAATACCGTCTAAGAATGCCTGTGGGATTGGGCGGTAATAATGTTTATTTGGATTGAATTCGCCAATACCCCGGGTAGCACCGTCGTTGAATTTATGCCAGCGGGTATCCAATGATTTGGTACGGGCCAAGTCTTCCCAACGTTGTAATTCACCGCAAAGTTCGCGGGTACGTTCGTTTAATAAGAAACACATCATCTTTTCTGCATTGGACGTACAGCCTAATTCATTATAAATAGGAGTGTCAACTGTAGAATTATAAACGTCTGCTACGCTATTCAGTTTCATTGCTGATTTGGTTGAAGCCGTAGTCTCTGCATCTTCCATATTATTGGATTCATAGTATGTGTTTTTGTCCCAATAAATAGCACCTTCGTCAGAGTGACCGCCACCTTTTCCTGAACAGTAAGGATTGTTTTTATAGGCTTGTCCGCCGTCTACATTCTTACTGCGGTCTTCTTTGTCAGCATAGCCGGCACGGTCGCGTAACTTATTAATCCACTCGATAGCTTTATCATAACTAGCTTCACCTTTGCGGATATAAGCCTCGGCAACCATTAACACATCATCAGCCGAACGGGCAATGATAGCGTCACGAGTACCAAATTGTGAAGCGATAGAAACACGGTAACCGTCACGGAATTTAGACAAAGCGACCGAACGCTTGTGCGGGATAATATTGTAATAGTTGCCGGTCTTTTCATTTAGGTTCCAGCTATGGGATTGTCCTTTGAAATAACGTACATATGTATATGTGTTACACATCTTTCCGTCTTTCAATACTGTATATGCCGGAGCGTTAGGATATTCTTCATATCGGTTGTCACCCGGATTGTTGACGATGTATTTTATACCTAGCTCACCGCCTTTGAAACGTTTTTCACCCTTGTTGACACCTGCCGGAGCATAAGGCATATCTTCTTCTGTCCATTCCGGGGCACTTTTTGTTTCGTTGGCTCCGTAACAAGTGATGAATGATTTCCAGAAACGGGAGTCGTTGACACGGTCGAACACTTGCATGGTATATTCTGTAGCACTGACATACGAGAACTCACGTCCGCCGGAAATGTCACGCTTACAACCACTGAGGTCTTGATATACAGACGGATAATAAAGATGCATTTGGTTTCCATAACGTCCCCATGTTGATTCGTCATTGGAGAATTGGGCAGCCAGAATTACTTCGCTGACTTTTTCGTTTGCGCCGTTCGGCTGCTGGTAATCCCATAATTCCACATAGTCCTTACACAGTGGATGTGCGTCTACCACTTCTGAACCATACTGGATAACTGCGTCCAAATCGGAAGATACATAATTCCCGTTCCAACCATTATACAATTCGGAAGCACGGAACAGATGTGCTTTTGCCAGGAAATGGGCGGCTGCGTATTTATTGATACGTCCGACAGATTCTCCTTGTTCCGGTAGCAATCGGTATGCTTCTCCAAAGTCGGATATTACCTGAGTGTATATTTCCTCTTCCGAGTTGCGGGTGAAGTAAGTTTCCGCACTTGTAGAAGGTTCCAGTTTCAAGGGTACACCGCCGAATTGCTTCACCAGTTCGAAATAGGCATAAGCTCTGAGGAAATAGGCTTCTCCCAAACGGGTGTTATAGGTAGGCGAACTTGTATTGTAATACTGCGGCAAGTTCTGAGAAGTATATTGGCCGGTTCAACCAATCCGTAATAGTTATCCCATATCGGTTGGTTAGCAGCATTTTCTGAAGAATTCAAGTCCTGGCTGTAATGATTCCATGCCGGTATCACATTGTTGGCATCGGTAAATTCGTCCACTCCCATGTTATAACATTGGATTCCCCAGATAGAGTTGAATTTGAATTTCAACTTTGATAAGCTCCGGTTACTAACTCGTCAAGACCTTCCTGTGTCTTGAAACGGTCGGTGCTATATTGGGTCTTTAATTCTTCGTCAAGGAATGATTCGCTGCACGAAGTGAACGAACCGCCCATAACGCTGGTTAGTATAGCTGCGAATAATACTTTATTTATTTTCATAATGTTCTTACTTTTAATTGTTTATTAGAATCCGATATTGACACCAATGACAAAACTCTTTAAAGTAGTGGGTGAACCGAACGTTTTGGTATTGTTGTCATAGTTCACTAAATCGGTATCCAGAAAATCACATGCTTTATAGATATTGAATGGATTCATTGCCTGAACATATAATTTCAGGTTATTGATACCCAGTTTGCCCAATTGTTTCGGAGTAAAGTTGTAACCTAATGAAATGTTACGCACTTTGATATACGAACCGTCCTGGTAATTCATGGCACTGTTGTAAGTGTCTGCTCCTTCACCGTTAGAGCCCGGTGAGTAGTATTTTGCATTTTCATTTGTTCCTGCTACCCAGTAATCAACCTTGCGTTGCATATAGCGGCCGTCAAGTGTGACAGCACCTTGGGGTACGGTGAATCCCCAGCGTGACAGAATGAAGAAAGATAGTTCAAAGTTCTTGTAATTGAAAGTGTTGCTCCAACCGCCTGTCCAGCGAGGGCGTACATGACCTACAACCTTTTTATCGTCATTAGCATCTATCTTATCGTCATTATTCAAATTTTTCACTTTGATTTGTCCCGGCTTGCGTCCGTATTTGGCAGCTTCTTCGGCTTCTTCCGTTTTCCATATGCCGTCATATACCCAGTCATAGTAAACACCGATTTCTTCTCCTACAAACCATTTGTTGTTTACATCTTCCGTTCTGCCGTTAGATAGCTGGTCAATCCGGTTTCTATCCATAGACCATGTCAGGGTTGTACTCCATGAGAAATCTTTAAGTTGTACCGGGATTGCGTTTATTTGCAGGTCAATACCCCAACCGGATGTCTTACCTACATTCGAATAAGTGGAAACGTAACCGGTCAATGAAGGAATGGTCATTTCCAACAGCAAATCGTTCGTCTTGGTCTTGTATGCGTCAATGCTACCGCTAAGACGGTTGTTAAAGAAGCCATAATCAACACCGACATTGTATTGGGTCGTTCTTTCCCAGCCTAAAGTCGGGTTCGCCATTTTAGCCGGTGTTTTCTGTGATGGATCCGAAGGCACATAACCTAATGAAGAATCATTTTGTCCCCAGTTGTAATATAGGCCGGTGATTGCTCCTTTGGTAGCATAGGCTTTGATAGCTGCATTACCTGTGACACCGACACCTACACGGAGTTTCAACTGATTAAGCCAACTGACATCTTTCAGGAAATCTTCCTGGTCCATTCTCCATGCAAGGGCAGCAGAAGGAAGCTCGCCCATTTGTGTCCTTCGGCCAATTGCGAAGCACCGTCCCAACGCATAGATGCTGTTAATAAGTATTTGTCTTTATAACCATAGTTCAGGCGGATCATATAAGATGCCATTTGAGTCTCTGTCAGACCCGTACCGAAAGAATTCAGTGTACCGGCAGAGCCCATATTATACCACAGTTCATCTGCCGACGCAACATTGGTAGCTCTCATATCTCCCATTTCGTAATGGTAAGCCGATGCGGATTGCATCAATGTCAACCCTAGATTATGCTGGCCTAATGTCTTGTTGTAATAGACCAGGTTGTCTAATGTCCATGCACGTTTCTGTTCGTTTTTATATTGTGCGCCGTTGTTTCCATCGCCATTGATACCGTCGGCTGCGTTGGCAATTCCCAATGTATAGAACTGGAATTCAGGACCGAACTGGATACGGTAGGACAAGCCTTCCAACGGTTTCCATATTTTGCCGAAGTCAATTTGTGAGTACATGCTGGCTGATGCACGGAAGGTGCGACGCTGATTGGTGTTATAATCCAGTTCGCGAATAGGATTGATGATATTGACATCACCATTCGGATAGCGTATGTATTCATTGTTTTCATCATAAGGCATTGTCCATGGAATCATGCTTCTCAGTGCGCTGTAGAAATCACCGGAACCGGTTACGGATTTAGAGAAGCTATAACCGTAGTCTTGGGTAGAGTAGGAAGCGTTAATGGAAGTTCCCATTTTGAACCACTCTACCGGGTTTGAGTCAAATGAAGTCTTTAAGGTATAACGTTCATAAGCCTGGCCGGGTTGTGTACCTTTCTGATCCATATAGCCGAATGAAGCATAACCTTGGAATTTATCCGAACCGCCGGATGCGCTTAATGTATGTTCATGGGTAATTCCGGTTTGTTTGCCGTGGGAAGCCCAGTCGTAAGAACCTACTTTTGAAGGGTCGTAATTACCGTTTGACCATGCCTGTTCGATATTTTTCCAGGAAGCGGCTACACTGCCGAAGGCTGCTTTGTCAGCTTCGTAGGTCGGAGTAGCGGATGCATAGGAACCTGCATTGTATTTAGCTATACGGGCATAGTCCAGCCATTCGGTAGCAGACATCATTTCTGTGACATCATGTAATGTTTCAAAAGTAACAGTACCTGAATAGTTCAGGGTTACTTTTCCCTCTTTTCCTTTTTTAGTAGTTACGAGAATTACACCATTGGCACCACGCGAACCATAGATAGCCGTAGCCGAAGCATCTTTCAGAATATCAATAGCTTCAATATCGGAAGGGTTGATATTCTCAATTCCGCCGTTTTGGATAACCATGCCGTCAACAACATACAACGGCCCTTGTTCGGCATTGATAGAGCGTTGCCCACGAATGTTAATGTTACCGACTTCTCCGGGACGTTGGCTAGATGTAATATCCACACCTGCTGTTTTGCCCTGCATTCCTTCCAAGGCATTCTTGACAGGCATTGCTTTCAGTTCTTTTTCACCGACTCGTGCCATGGCACCGGTTACATCGCTTTTTTTCTGAACGCCATATCCCACAACTACTACTTCATCCAACGTTTCCGAATCTTCTTGAAGCGTAATCTTGAAATTGGTATTTCCTGCGACAGAAATTTCTTGTTTCTTATATCCTATATAAGTAACTGTTATCGTACCTTTAGCCGGTACATTAGAGAGAGTAAATTTACCATTCAAATCTGTTATCGTACCATTCGTAGTGCCATTGACCAATACACTGGCACCAATGACCGGTTCTCCTGTAAAGTCAATAACTGTACCTGTGACCGTTTTATTCTGGGCATAGGCTCCAACTATTAAAAGGGAGAACAAAGTGAAGAAAAATAGCCGTCGGATAGTATCCTTACAGGCGTACAGGTGGTTACCTTTTTTGTTGCTTTTCATACTTTAATTATTAAGTTATAATTTATTGATTTGCAAATCCTTTCTTGTTTATTTTCTTTCTGTCTTTTTTTGAAGACTTCCGATTTTTTCTCTTTGTTTTTAAGATGAAAAGTCCTTGAAATGTAGGACTTTGGAGAAGTTTTATGACATAATGATGTATTGGATATCTATATATTTACATTGTGTATAAATTATTAAGTTAAACAAAAGTTAGATTTACGTTTTTATATGAAACTACTGTATATAAAGCGATTATCAGATATGAAATATTTCCTTTAGACAATAATAAGGCAACTATTGAAGAAGATTCAACAGTAAAGAAGAATATGAAATAAAAGGAATGCCTCAAGGAGAGGCATAAAAGAACCAACTTTATAGTAACTGATCTAATATTTCCCTAAATACTTTATCAGCGTGTTCTTGCATGATTTTGATATAATTGAATATAGGGCGATTGTTTTTCATACTATGTCCTATACAATACTCAATCTTTTCAATCTGGATTCCTAAATTGTATCCGTGTTGTGCAAAGGTCTTTCGGGCAGAATAATAAGTGACTCTTTTCTTTATCCCTGCAAGTATCGTAACTTTATCTATATGACGGAAGATTAAGCTGTATACCTGTCTGTAAGATGAATACTTTCCAAACTTCAGATAACCCTCCTTTGTCAGGTATTTGTTTATAATTGCTTTTGCTTCAGGTTGCAGGGTAAATACAATTTCATTCTCTCCTTTTTTACTATTACGTGTTTTATGACGTACATACCGTATATGGTCTTTATCCTTAAAATCATATGCCAATAAGTCCTTCAAGTTAATGCCACCCAAATAATAGGTAAGCATAAAAATATCCCTTACTATAGACTGGGGAGACTTCAAAAGACAAGCATCCCGTATGCTCTTTAACTCGTCTATTGACAAATCGAGTTCCCGCACATTGCTTGCCGGCATTTTAAAGAGAATAAAAGGATGAATAGTATAAGTCACATAATTCATCTTCCTAGCGTAATTCAATATCACTTTTATCAGAGTCAGATATATCCTGATAGTTGTATCCGCCAGATTTTCTTCGTGAAGAACTTTTGCAAATTCTTGTATATGAAAAGGAGTTAACTGAATCAAAGGAAAATCTCCTTTCATATACTTAATGAATCTTTCGGAAGCGATCCTATAAAGTTTATAAGATTTCTCCCGTTCTTCTCCTTTCATAAAATCCATATATTCCTTCGCAACAGTTTGAAAAGTGATTCCTTTCTTTTTTTGTTCATTAATGATAATGTGTATTAGCTCAGTACATGAAATTGCGGGTAAATAGTTGATTGATGTTACAATTTCTTCATACTCGTTTATTAGTTTTACGAAGGCAGACATTTATTAGCAGCATTCTCATGCCTTACTACTCTACCATTTTTCAGTTGGCCGGCAGAATCCAAAGTAAACTGAGTTGGTATATATCTGGTTTGCGAATGATGTGCTACTGCTATTCTTATTCGATGTCTGCCATTCGATAGCTTTTTGGTTGGAACAATCACAATTGAAAAATTCGCCATATCGTTTTTAGGTTTAATAATTACTATTTTCCATACAATAAAAGAGAAACAAAAAGGTTTATTGCTATTAGTGCTAATTAAAAATCGCCTTATTTCCATGGAATATGCGTATTTTTGATTTAGTCGCTATGTTTGCAAACACTTTTCACAGGTAAAACGTGAAAACACACTTAATAAAAAGAGAATCTAACTTTTGTTTAACTTAATAGAGACTACTATATGAAAAACAACAAAAAAATAACTTCGCTTTCTTTACTTATTAGCTGGGAGAGGTCACAGCTATTACCTTTCTTTTTTTACGAAGATTTTACTAATCAACAAAAATATGTTTAACTTTAAAAAACATGGTATGAAAAAAAACTATGTCACAACTGCTGTTGCCTTACTACTTTTAGCAGGATGTAGCAACGATATTAAAGAAACTGATATTCAGTTTACCGGTGAATCGGGAGCAAAAGTTTCTTTTAGTGCAGTAATAAACGATCATGAAGCTAGCAATCTTGTTACAAGAGCTACAGAAACGAACTGGGAAGCCGGAGACTCGGTTGGAATCACTTGTGGTACTGAACAAGTGAATGTTCATTACAAATATAAAGGTAATGGTCTTTTTGCTGCCAAAGGAGGAACTGCAGAGGAAATCTGGGTATTAGGCTCCGGAGAATATGATGTAGTGGCATATGCCCCATTTTCTGGTACATCAGGTGAAGAACAACCTATATTGGAAGTGACTACGGCCAGTGACAATCAAGCTACAGCAAAAGAACGTGCTAAGATAGACTTTCTTTTTGCTAAAGCGAAAGCGACTTCACAAAATCCGAATGTTACACTAGCATTCAATCATGTAATGAGCCGTATCAGATTGGAATTTCAAGCCGGCGAAGGGGTAGAACTTGCAGATATTACTTGTTATCTTATCGGACTTAAAAATAGTGGAACATTTAATCCGAAGACGGGAGAGACGACAGTTAGTGAAGCACCCGTTACGGAGGATGATGATATTTATTGGGATAAGGTAGGAGAGAAGGATAATTATACGGTACAAGCTATCTTACTGCCACAGAAGGTGCAAGGTAAAGTAACTATTCAAGCTAGGATGAATGGCTACCTATATGAAGCGGAGTTTGCAAACTTGACAGAATTGAAATCGGGATTTTCTTATAACTATATCATTAAAACAAATAAATACGAAGACAATAATTATGTACTGACAATTACGGAGCAAACGCAAATTATGGGATGGGAGGATGAGAACCACGATCCTATAACATCCGATCCGAGCATAGCTGAAACTGGAACAGAGATAACCAATCCTACTTGGAATATTACAGAAGAAACCGTAACTCCACAGCCTGTTGTAAAGTGATCTGTTTTCTTATATAATATAGACAAATAATGCTAAAAATATAAATATGAGATTTATGAAAGTATATAGTTATATATCAATGCTTTTTCTGGCTGGCGCAGCCATAGTTGCGTCTTGCTCGCAAAATGAAGAATTGGAAGGAGAAACCTCAGATTCTTTGCAGGGATTTCAGATTAGTGTGTCTGATGAAGGATTTATAGATGAAAGTGGTAAGACACGTGCTATAGAGAATGGATATACCACCCGATTTTCTAATGGAGATGCTATCGGTGTATTTGCGGTAAGAGGAGAAACGGTGGTAGAAGATATCAAGAATCGGAAATTCACACTGACAGATGGTTATTGGGAATTAACCGATGGAGGTGATCCTATTGAATATAAAGGTTCGCAATTCCAAAGAATGACTTTTTATGCTTATTATCCGTATAATGCAAATGTAACTTTTGATCCGACTAAGATAGATCCTTTTGAAACATATGTCAGCAATTGGAAGATTGGCGAGGAACAAAATGAGGGAAACTATACACAATATGATTTGATGACGAGTACAGGTAGTGTTCAGGGAGATCGTTTGAAAGGACAGATCGCTTTTACTATGCAACATCGGATGGCTCTTGCGGTAGTGAAAATGCCTAATTTGACATATAGCTTTACAAATGGCGGTATAGATGATTATTTTATACCATTAACAGCCGGTTCGTTTACAATGAACAATGTTCAAGCGACTCCTTATTATCAAGAAAGTACGGATACCTACCGTTTTTTGGTTAATCCGAATAAGGAGTTCTCAATTAAAGGTACTTATACAGGAGTAAGTGAAATGGAATATGAAGCCAAAGGTACTTTGGAAGGAGGAACTGCGAAAATGTATACAATCGAGGATAAAACTAAAATTAATCACACTTTGCAGGTAGGGGATTATTTCTGTGCAGATGGAAAAATTGTTTCTGTGGATGCGGAAACGGTGCCGGAAAATGTGATTGGTATTGTATGTTATGCAGGAAACCCACAACCTAGCGTAACACACTCTAGTCTTTATTCCGCAGAAGTTGATGCCTTGCGTCGTGACTTTCCTTCAAGTACGCATGGAGTAGTACTGTCTCTCAAGAATTCATTGGTAGAAGAGACTGCTCTACAAATGTTCCATACCAGTAAGTCCGGTTATTACTCAGATTGGTTTAATTCAGATGAAGATTGGAAGGATAAGTTTGTAGGTTGTAATACTGAGAGTGATGTCAATAAGAATGATGCTTCATTGGTTTTCCCTGCATTAATGGGATACAACAACACACAGCTACTTACTATGTGCTACGAAGGTAAGGGAAGTCCTTCTACTTGTGACTATGCTTATGAGTATATTAAAGCTTATCGTGAAACGGAAGCTGTTCCGGCAAATGTGACTCCTTGGTATCTACCTTCTGTGATGTGCTGGGATCAGTGTCTAAGAATATGAGTGGTATTAATAGTAGTCTTCAGAAAGTAAATGGTGATAAGATGACTTCTGTTGAGTCTGGAACTAATAGTGGGCATTATTGGAGTAGTACGCAACGTTCTGCTGCCAACCAATGGACGCATGGTATGGCTGGTGGAAGATATCACATTATTTGTGAACGTGCTTCACGTGCCGGCTATTTCCGTATGATGCTCGCATTCTAAAATAAACATGACGGTATATAAAGTCCGTCAACTATACTTATATCATGAACATATACATATATGAATAAGAAAAACTTTATAAAGGGGACAACCTTACCTGTCGCTCTGTTTTTCACTATAGCAACTTTTGCACCTGCATGGGGATTGCAAACAGCTTCGGCAGCCGTTGAAGTTGTACAGCAGCAAAGTACTATAAAAGGAACGGTAGTAGATAGCCAGGGTGAACCGATAATTGGGGCAAGTGTACTTGCAGAGGGAACCACTAACGGTACGATTACTGATATTGACGGTGTGTTTAGAATAAATGTGCGTCCCGGCACAAAACTGAAAGTATCTTTTATAGGTTATACTGATAAAACAGTTGTAGCAAAAAATGATATGAAAATCATCCTAGTAGAGGATGTGACTGCTCTTGAAGAGGTGGAGATTGTGGCTTATGGTACACAGAAGAAAGTGACCATGACGGGAGCTATCGCTAGTGTGAAAGGAGAAGAACTGACTCGTGTATCTGTAGGTTCTGTTTCTAATGTATTAGGAGGGCAGATGACAGGTTTGACTACCGTACAATATTCCGGTGAGCCGGGGGCAGACGCTGCTGAGATTTTGATTCGCGGTAAGGCTACTTGGGAAAATTCTTCACCATTGATTCAAGTAGATGGTGTAGATCGTGATAGTATGAATGATATCGACCCGAATGAAATTGAGTCCATTTCTATTTTGAAAGACGCTTCTGCAACAGCTGTATTTGGTATTCGTGGAGCTAATGGTGTTATATTGATTACAACCAAACGAGGTAAGGAAGGAAAAGCGAAGATTTCATTTACCACTTCTGCCTCTGTACTAATGCCTACAAAGATGGTGGAACAGGCTAATTCTTATGATTATGCTCGTTTTCATAACCAAATGATGACTGGTGATGGTAAATCACCTTTATTCAGTGAAACTGTAATTCAAAAATTTGCAGAGGGTTCTGATCCTATCCGTTTTCCTAATATACAATGGGCTGATTATATCATGAAGAGTGCGACACTTCAGAGCCAACACAATCTGAATATTTCGGGAGGAACAGATAAAGTGCGCTATTTTATTTCTGCAGGTGCTTATACACAAGGAGGGCTTTTTAGTGAATTTGATTTGCCGTATAATTTAAGCTACCAATATCGTCGATTTAATTATCGTACGAATTTGGATATGGATGTAACTAAGACTACTACCTTGTCAGTTAACATCAGTGGTAACGTGAATAATTCAGATCAGCCGCGTACTAGTCAAGGGTCTTCCGGTTTGATTAAAAATATGTATTACGCCTTTCTCTAGTCCGGGAATTATAGACGGAAAATTGGTAAATGCAACTGATGAGACTTATTCCGACGGTTTGAAATTACCATTTACAGGAAGTACGGGTATGGGATATTACGGCAATGGATTCAGTCAAACTAATAATAATTCGCTGAATGTGGATGTTATTTTGGATCAGAAACTGGATTTTCTAACTAAAGGACTTTCTTTTAAAGTGAAAGGGTCTTACAATAGTTCGTTTACAGTCAATAAAAGTAGGCTCAGGTGGCTCTGTTGCTACATATACTCCTGTATTGATGGAAGATGGCAGTATTGCTTATCGTAAGTTTGGCGAGAATACGGATGTGAAGTATTCATATACTACAGGCAAAGCACGTAATTGGTATATGGAAGCTAGTTTTAATTATAACCGTACTTTGGGAGACCATACAGTGACTGCTTTATTGTTGTATAATCAACAGAAAGAGTATTATCCAACGGAATATTCGGACATACCTCGTGGATATGTTGGGATAGTCGGACGTGTCACTTATGATTGGAAGAATCGTTATATGGCAGAACTTAATGTCGGTTATAATGGTTCGGAAAATTTTGCCTCCGATTTACGCTTTTCTTATTTTCCGGCAGGTTCTATCGGTTGGGTGGTGAGTGAAGAGAACTTTTTCCGCCCATTGAAGTCGGTTGTTAGTTTTTTGAAATTGCGTGCCAGTGTAGGTTTGGTAGGTAATGATAAGATTGGAGGTTCGCGGTTTATGTATATTGCAGACCCATATAATGTCGGGTTGGGTGATTTGGCAAACCGTGTGACGGCAAGCGGAGGAGCTACTAATGCTTGGGGTTACGGTTTTGGAATAGATAATGGCACTGTTAGTCTGGGTGCACGCGAAGTAGCCAAGAATAATGCCGCTGTGACATGGGAGAAAGCCCTGAAACGGAACTATGGTGTTGATATTAATTTCTTTGACGACCGTCTGAAAACAACTTTTGAATATTATAAAGAACGTCGTAATGATATCCTTTTGCGTGATGGTACAGCTCCGGGAATGTTAGGTTTTGTCACCCCATATTCTAATTTAGGAAGTGTAGACAGTTGGGGTTGGGAGCTTTCTTTAAAATGGAACGATAAGATTGGAGAAAACTTCCGTTATTGGGCGGGTATCAATTTATCTTATAACCAGAATAAGATTTTGGAAAAGAAGGAAGCCCCACAGAATAATGCATATCAATATCAGAAAGGTCACCGTATCGGTTCACGCAGCCAGTATGTGTTCTGGCGTTTCTATGATGAAAGTACTCCGGAATTATATGAACAGACATTTAACCGTCCGTTCCCGGCTCATGAAAGTATTCTTCAAAATGGAGATGCGGTATATGTCGATTTGAATGGTGACCGCAAGATTGATGCCAATGATGCAAGTTATGATTATGGCTTTACTGATGATCCGGAATATATGGCGGGTATTAATTTAGGATTCAGTTGGAAGAATCTGGAAGTAAGTACTCAATGGACAGGTGCATGGAATGTCAGTCGTATGATTTCAGACGTATTCCGTCAGCCGTTTTATTCATCTTCAAACAGTGAACAAGGAGGATTGTTAGCTTATCATCTAAACCATACATGGACACCGGAAAATCCGTCGCAAGCTTCGGAATCCCCACGGGCTACCATTGATAATGCGAAGAATAACTATGCTACTTCTACTTTATACGAGAAAGATGCAAAATACTTGCGTTTTGAAAACTCTTCAGGTGGCATATAATTTCACTTC